>AUXO011768881.1_pt1 | contig 13889 bp, 12 predicted proteins | sample 768731 | NCBI WGS metagenome assembly AUXO01 (sample SAMN02715735, study PRJNA202380) | gut metagenome | biome: sheep rumen | host: Ovis aries | place: New Zealand: Palmerston North | reverse complement strand
CCCCCTTTTAGCAACTCAAAAAATTGTTCTCCTGTTCTATTCATTACTGACTGACTGCTTCTTTAATGTAACCATATATCGTCTTTGCAATATTTTCACATTTATACTTTTCAACATTTACATTTGCCAGACGATTGTACAAATCCTTATTATCCATAATCTCCAAAACTCGTTGTGCCATCATCTCCGAGTCGTTCACTGGGACCAGGAAACCATTCTCTCCCTCTTTTATGATTGTTCTGTGGCCACGATTAGCAGTAGCGACTACAGGTAGATGGCAATACTGAGCTTCAACCAAATTGATACCGAAGCCTTCACGGATACTTGAAGCCAGATAAATGTCCGAAGCAGCCATCAAATCTCCGATATCACTGCGCCATCCAAGAAACTTGACATACTTTTTCAATCCAAGATTCTCTGCAAGTTTATGGAACTCTCCTTTCGAGTGGTCTGGACCAGGAAGCAGCAGATACATCTTTCTGCCCTTATTGTGCAGCTCTTTTAAGGCACGTATCAACATTTGTTGATTCTTGTTCTTAAGCACCTCTGCAACATAAATCAGCACCTCTGCATCCTGCGGAATACACAATTGTTCACGATACTCCTTGCGTACCGCTTCACGGTTAGCAATGTTCAGACGATCGAAATTAACTCCAATGCCATGAATCATCCTAACCTGCATCTTAGGATTGAAGTCTTTCTTCACACGCTCATAGTCTTCCGGATTGATGGTAATGAACATGTCCGTCATCTTAGCCATCCACTTCTCCATCGGATAGAACACTAACCAATTCACCAATGGTGCGCCATCGAAGAAATGCAGACCATGGGCGCAATATACCACCTTAGTCCCTTTCTTTCTGGCATCCCTTGCGGCCAAACGTGCAACCAGGCCTCCTACAGGAGTATGACAGTAAACAATGTCATAATTATTTTTATTAATCAACTCCTTAAGCTCTCTTATGCCCGTTAAAGTCTTGGGTGTAAAAGGAGACCGCTTCCAACTCATAGAATATACATGGTCACCCGCCGGCACTTCAGCATCAACCGAGCAGGCTACATCCACCTGCCACCCTTGAGCTTGCAGATATTTAATAGTAGGAATGTGAAACTTGTTCACATGTTCCTTTGCCACATTGGCTACTAATAATATTTTCATTTAGATGATTTAATTATTCTCGGTTTCTGCATTACACAAGTAGAATAATCAGGCATGTCTTCCACCACAACGGCATTGGCTCCTACATGACAATAATTACCAATAGTCACATTAGGCAGGACTTTAGCTCCTGCCCCAAGTTCAGTGTGGTCTCCAATCCTGACATTACCGCCAGCAATGGTAACCTGATGATAGATTATTAGCCCTCACCTATTCTGGCATAATAGCCACAAATGGGGGGGGGGAAGAAACATACTTCCAGAATTACAACTTGTCCCCAAAGGACAATGATGTTTTGCTACAACTCGCATTATCCATAATAGATAATATCACTTTTTGTGCGGACGTTTGAATTAACCACAATGCCTCTACGTGTCCAATACTTCTTATGATTATATCCGTTTATTAATGCTAACATCTAGAGTGTTATCCAAGGAAGGTTCTGCCCTCCACATGACTTATCTGTCATTTTATGAATTATGCTTATTATCGTTATCGATGTTGTTTATTGTATTTGCCTTACCTGTCAGTTCAAAAATAAGCCGAAATGCTTTAGGAAAGCAACTGAATAATACTATTAATAATCTATGTTCAAAATGGACTTTAGGACAGAAAATGGCAGCTTTATAATTTCTATAAAAATGATCAAGCAAAACTGGCAAATCTTCCCTTCTGACATTTCCTCGCATATAACTAAGCAATAGCGGCAAACAGAAACGCCATTTGGAAAGATTTGTCAACAACTTGTCACCCTCTTTCTCAAAAAAAGCGATACGCTCTTCGTAAGCAGGAATAAATGCCAAACTTACTGCTTTATTATGAGTAGCCATCGTACTAAAAGGATTATCATAGTAATAGAAATATGGAGTGTTGATGAATATCGTTTTTTTACTAAGATAATACAGCTTCCAAGTTGTAGCATCGTCCTCGTAATTTAATTTGCCAGCTGGCATTCGTACATTATTCCATAGTTCCCTACGATATAATTTTCCCCAAACGATACTCTTTTGTATTCTACTATAAAATATAGAATGGTTGTCGTACACATGAATTTTATGCGTTTTATTTATAGGAGGAAAAATATCATCAGCCCCTCTGATGTATGAGCACTGAACAATATCAGCCTCATACTCTTGTGCAGCAGCTATCATATCGAATAATGTATCTGGATGAATAAAATCATCGCTATCCAAAAAGAAAATAAAGTCACCTTTTGCTACTTCAAGTGCGGTATTTCTTGCAACAGCTTGACCTTCGTTTTTTTTATGAATGACGATTATACGTTCATCGGTTTCTGCATATCTATCACATATGTTGGGGCTTCTATCGGAAGAACCATCATCAACCAAGAACATCTCCCAATAGGTATGCTTTTGCGCTAATACGCTACGAACACAACGATCAAGATACGCCTCTACATTGTAAACCGGAACTATTAAAGATACAAAACTTTTCTTCTTATTTGTTTCTGATAACATCTTCGAACAGTTGTTTTATTTGAGAATGTATCTCTTTACGACTATGATGTTTTTTCCCGCACTCAAACGCCTTCTCGGCATACTTCTTAACTAGATCTGGATTATCAACCACTTTCTGCAATATTGGCAATAAATCATCATAATTATCAACACAAAAAGCCGCATCATTTTCTTTAAGATACTGATAACCTGCTTGTCGATTCCAACAAACAGCGAGAATAGCACAACCCGTTGTCATCAAATCAATTATCTTCGTCGAGAAAGAAACTCGTGTTTCCAAGCGGTATTTCTTATCCAAGCTCTCCACATGTAAAGCAATATCTGCTTTCTTATACTCCTCTGCAAGTTTTTGGGGAGGAATAGCACCTTTCATGTTAATATAACAATCTTTAGATAGTGCCCTAATCTGCTTCTTAGTCAGTTTGTCTATAGTATAGACATCTAGTTCCATCTTAATACCATCCTTGTTGATTACTTTAAGAGCCTTACCTATAGCTGCTAACGTTCTCCATCGGTTACAATAAATATGGCCAGCAAAAACGAGGCGAATAGGCTTGTTTAACTCGCGGGCCATAAACCTTTCCGGAAAAACACCACATTTGTACAGTGTTGACCCTGGTACATTATACAGACGTGAATAGTCCGAAGCCTGCTCTTTAGAAAAAGTCCAGTAATGCTTATAAAAACCAGGAACATGCTTTTCGAATTGGTTATGCAACCACCAGCGTCTAAGCCAATATAGAGGAGACCATGAATATTGCTGATAAGATGCCTCGTCATCGGCTGTAAAAGCCACAAACGGCGCATTAGTCATAGTACGTACAAGCCTTTCAAGCCGAATAAGTTTAGGCGTGACCATTCGCGGACAAAAAACAATATCCGGATTGAAATCTTGTATAAATCTCGCGAGTGCTTCCTTGTCGTATCTTCCCCATGCCCAAATTGCATCTTGTATAGATACTATAGGTGTCCGAAACCAGAGCGATAACTTCTTCATAAAGCCATATACCCCCTTGTAACGTGCATTTGTCTTGGTTTCCTCAAGTTGTCTTGCATCAGTCAACATCTGAATCTCCCTACCGGCTTTGGGACCGCCCACAATAGATCGCAACATCTGAGCATCAGTTATTTGGAAATATTTCTTGCATATATGATTATTGGGAAGTCCAGGGCTTATATATATTTGCGCGAACTCCGCAGGGAAACCTTCAAACCAATTAGTTAGAACTCCATTGCAATAGACATAATCATTCCATTCCTCAGCTGTTATCAAAAGTATCCTCATAGGTCGCTTATTGCTAGATAAAAATTAATCGCATATTGATTATTTTTTCCAAGTAACCATCTCTTTGAAAAGATTCATGTACTTCATAATTTGAATCTCAAAATTGAAACATGTACCTGCTCTATTCACACATCTATCTATGTATGTTGATTTCCCCTGTGCTTTTATTCCGCGGATAGAAGCTACTATCTGGTCTACATTACCAATATCATACGCTCTACCACACTCAGATCCGGCAATTTCGGGATTAGCAGTTGAATTATTCGCTATGATTGGTGTACCACAGGCTAAAGCCTCTGCAGACACCTTACCGAACGTCTCCTGAAGAGAACATACAAGCAGAACATCTGCCATAGAATAGTATTGGGCCAACTCATCAGTGTTCGAAGTAACCCCGACCGAAATAACATTCGCAGGTAACTCGCCCTGATAATCCATTCTACCAACTAATACAAATCTATCTTCGGGTAGTTTCTTTGCGACTTCAAAAATCTTAAAAAGCCCTTTTAATTCGTTCCATCCCTGCGCAACACTTAATGATACAAAACGTTCGCTGAGATTTAATTTTTCCCTAATGGAACCATCCTCACGGGGAAAGAATTTATTAAGATCAATCCAATTATAGATGTAATCAATGTATTTTGCATTCGAAAATACAGGGCTCTTTCTTGCTTCTCCGGCCACCCACTTAGAAACGCCCACCACAGCCAAACGGGGAATAGCCTTGAAAAGTTCCAATTTAGTTTGAAAATTTCTTTTCGAATTGTCTAAGAACCAACTTTTATTATACTTTGCACGTGCCGGACAATTATTACATTCAGTCATCCATTTGTCGCAATTGTCTTCAGTATAATAGCAACAATGTCCGGTAAATGCCCAGACATCATGTAACACCACAATTGTAGGAATGTCCTTCTTTGCAATGTACCTCAACAATAAAGATATATTGATATAATTGGCATGCAGATTTCGCAATATAATAACATCTGGAGCAATTCCATCCAGTTGCTTAATGAGTTTTTTAGTTGCACGAATAGAAAAACAGGCCTGTCGATCCGTAAGATGAGACAAAAAAGAATGAACTTTATAATCAAAACCCGAACCTATCTTATATACAAATTTCTCAGGTATATTTCTATTTGTACAAAAGACATAAGACTTGTAATTATTTGACAATAAATATTCATGCATCTCTGTGGTAGTTCTGCCTGTACTACTATACTCATACACAGCGTTTATCTGGACTATCCTCATATTATTCTATTTCTTTTATTATCCTTGCAGGATTGCCACATGCTATCACATGCGCAGGAATACTTTTTGTTACTACAGAGCCTGCTCCTATTACCGAACCTTCCCCAATTGTTACACCTTTGAGTATAATTGATCTCGCGCCAATAAACACATCATCACATATTGTGACAGGCGCAGATGGTGCAGGCTCCGTATTATCACGTCTTGCAATCCAATGTATTGGATGCGAATCTGTTGTTGTTATTAGACAACCAGAGCCAATTGTTACGTTATCTCCTATTGTGATATCTTTAACAGCATTTAGAGTAGAACCAGAAATGCCCACATTACTACCAATTCGTATAGTAGTTGTGACATAGCATAAATTAAATAGGCATGGCTGTATAAGGCCTATACTATTACTACTAAAGTTATTCAGACAAGTAAAGTTTCGGCCTATTGACAATGTAGTCCCCCTTGCGTGTAAGAAACATGTTCAATCTAGAGCACGCGATTACTTTGGGCCGTCCAACAACTCTCCACGTATTATCATAGCCTATACTAGAAACTATGCAATTGAACCAAGTGGATATAATTGATATTTGGCCTATAATTTTCTTAAAATGTTTCCCATTGTAATTAGAAAGCTTTTAATAGTATCTTCTTCCAAACAAATTTTGGCAAGAACTGCATCGCATATAGAAAATATTTGTTCTTACCTATAAGTGGATTCTTGATGTATCTGCCGTATGAATCATTGATAGAGGCAATCAGTTCTGAAGAGTATTTCCCGTCAGTATCTATTTCAGGGTGCAACAATAGTTCGTGAAGTATATAGAACTGTTTAGAACAAAGCACTCTCTGGGTTTCATTGAAGCGCTCAGGATAGCACCCTCTAATCAACTCACAAATATTGTTCTGTATAGTAACCAGCGCGATTTTATTAAGGTTGAAAGTTGCTGTCATGGTACTCCCTTCTCTATTCAAATAGTTATAATAAGGGGTATCAATACAGACTATTCTTGTAGCCTCGGAAACTGTCTTAAAGATGTACTCGTCATCTTCGTATGCTCGAACAGGAGAAAACCTAAACTTTTGTGCAATATCTCGTCTAAATAATTTACAACAGACACTAGTATTCAAATGCCCACCTTGGGATTGAATTTGTTCATCTAATCCCTGTTTAGAAGTATATACTTCCTTAAAATGTACGGTAAATGGACATTCTTTCGCCCCATCAGTTTCCACTTTATACCATCCGCACTGAACAATATCTGCATCCTCTTTTAATGATACGTCCAAAAGACTTTGATACATCTCCTGTTCTATCCAATCATCATCGTCGATGAAGCCAATATAGTCACCATAGGCAACATCTAATGCAGCATTACGTGCTGTGGACTGGCCTCCATTAACCTTGTGAATAGCCTTTACTCGTGCATCCTTTCTAACATATTCATCACATATAGCACCGCTTGAATCCGGAGAGCCATCATTCACAACAACAATTTCGATATTGTCGTATGTCTGTGCCAAAGCAGAATCAATGGCTTCTGACAAAAAATTGAGCCATTATAGACTGGAATGACTATACTAACAAGTGGGTTAAACACTTTATCTTTCATTCTATGTTTCTTTGTGTTACATTAATTATGAAAACCTGGCGGCAAGTATATTCTTCCAAACAAATTTTGGTAAATATTTCATCAACCACAGTACAAGTTTATTTCTCCCCATATGAGGATTGTGCATATAACTACAATAACTCGTCATCAATGAATCAAATAATTCCTTGGAATGTATCCCCTCGCCGTCAATTTCCGGATGCGTTAACAAGCAATGCAATATATAGAACTGCTTGGAGCAGAGGGCCTTTTGCGCCCTCAAATAATGCTCATAAACTCCCGTCTCTCTCAAGATGTCACAAATCCCTTTTTGTGCATCAATTAACGCAATCCTTCGTAAGCTGAAAGCAGCTGTCATTGTGCTATTCTCCCTATGAAAATAATTCCATTTGGGCTCATAAATATGAACGTACTTTTTTATATCTACACAAACATCATATATGTACTGATAATCCTCATATGCAGCTAAACAGGGGAATTGTTTCATCTTAATACTATCCAACTTGAATAGTTTAGAACACGCACCTGGACCTACGGCATCATCATTACCAAGAAGATGTTCGATGCACTCTGTGGCAGTCATGATTAAAGTCTCCTTCTTAATATACTCTTCGACATCCCCAAATGAAGACACGGAACGACACCCACATTCAATAACATCTGCATCATACTTCTTTATAGCACCCAGAAGGAACTGCATCGTATCTTCGTCAATCCAATCATCACTATCAAGAAACATTACATAATCACCAGAACATTTGGGAATTGCCATATTACGCGCACTACCTTGGCCACCATTCTTCTTGTGAAGAGTAATGATGCGGTTATCTTTGTCTGAATATGATTTGCACAATGCAAGACTGCCATCTGTTGAGCCGTCATCTATCAAAAAAAGTTCCCAGTTTGAGTATGTTTGATTTTTTACCGACTCTACAGCTCTGGGTAAATATTCCTCTGTATTATATACAGGCATTATTACAGATACCTTGTTCATTTACTTATGACATATTTAGCTTTAATAGCAAACCATATAATTGACTTATAAAGAGGTCTACATGATAGATATAATCTTAATAGATTTTTTCTTGGAGTAGAGATTATTGCACTAGAATATATTTTATCCGAATAATCATTCAAGAACTGGTCTACAATTGGCAAATTTCTCTTTTCTTCCTTGAAATGGAAACGCAAATGATAGTTGATAGTACCCATTGCAGTTTCAAATGTTAGAGCAAGACACTTTTCCGTAGAAGACGGAAACGTTTTCTCGGCAAACTTGAGTCTCTCATAGAATGACTGAAATGTGTTGAAAATTTTATTTGGCTTTTCAGAGAAACTCGTTCCTACCTCATTCATCCTATAATAATACAGTGGGACATGAATGTATGCAAACTTTTGACAACGATTAAATGCAAGATAAGTGGTGGCTATATCCTCATATATTCTACCTTCAGGAAATTTAATCCCGTCATAAGTATCTCGTTTATATAACTTATCCCAAGGTTGACTTCCGATAGTATCACTTAGTATTAACTCCATTGCCTCATCATGTGAATATGTCTTTGTTTCAGGAAGGAAATAATATTCTTTATTATACTCAGCATATATGTCTGTACGTGAACACATAACTATCTCGCAATCTTCCTTTAACATAGTTCCCATCATAACAGATAACATATCTTTAGAAATAAAGTCATCGCTATCCACGAATGCAATGTAATCACCATTGGCAACATCAAGTGCTGTATTACGAGCTGATGACTGACCACCATTCCTCTTATGGATAACCTTAACACGATTGTCAGTTTTTGTATAATCGTCACATATTTGAGGACAATTATCAGGAGAGCCATCATCAACAAGAATAAGCTCAATGTTTTTATATGTCTGGTCTAAAATACTATCAACACACTGTCGCAGATACTTTTCAACCTTGTATACTGGTACGATTACGCTAATTAATGATTCATTCATCATTTTACTATTTCAGTTGCTTTAACTAAATACTTCTCAGAACCGTTATATGATATCACTTTAGCAGGAACACCACCTACAGAAACATTGGGTGTAAGGACATCTTTAGTAACAACGGCATTTGCGCCAATTGCCACACCATCAGCTATTGTCACATCGCCAACAATAGCGGCGCCAAAGCCTATAAATACATTATTACCAATTTTTGGTATCTTATCATTTGCGGTCGCTCCGACAACAACACCACCTATTATGCGACAATTTGATCCAATCTTTGCATGCTGATTTATTACAACATTGCCATAATGCTCTATGCAAAAACCAGGACCGCAAGTGTTGAGTCCTATAGAAAAACCCAATTTATGACTAATAGACACATATCTATACTTTAGATACTTTATATATAGCCTACTGAGAAGATCGTGCTTACAGTTCTCAAAATACTCACACTTACGCATTAAACGTAAAAACGTCCAGATGATATCATGCTTGTATCGAGGTCGTTTTGTAGTTTTACGCATAGCAACTTTATCGCACTCTAAATAGTAGAGATAATCTTTTTTAGATTGTATCATCTATAAACCAATTATTATTAATTAACTCAGCTTTACTCATAGGGCCTTTTTCATATTGCGGTATCGGATTGCCAGTAAGCAAAGCATTAACAACTTGATAAAACCTTCCTGCCCCCACTTTGGCATTCCAAAGATTCTGCATAGTTTCAATAGCATTTCTTGCCAACCTCGTCCTTAGTTCTTCCGAGTCCATTAGTTTCTTTACATTGCGATATAGAGAGTCCACACTACCTGTTTCATAAATCAGCGCATTCTCTTTATTCTTGGCGAGGAATGGAGTGGCACCGATGCCATGACTGGTAACCACAGCACATCCTGATGCCATAGCTTCTCCAAGAACTGCGCCCCATCCTTCATTAAAATCACTTGTGAACAGGTAGATGTCAGTATCCTCCATGTAGGAGCGAACCTCTTGAGGCTTCATCGCGCCTAAGAAATGAACAGATTCTATGAGGTCCTTCTCTTTAACCTCTCGCTTCAAGGCTTCTTCCATTTCTCCTGTCCCTATGATGTTTAATTCAAAGTGATACCCCTGCCGTTTTAATCTATCTGCCACATGAATGGCCAGTTCAGGGTGTTTCAATTCTATTAGCCTACCGGCCCATAGAATTGAAACACCCTGTGGATGCTTCAATCTTTTAGACTCCAACAGTGCATCCACAGAATCAAAATTCTTCACATCTATGAAGTGTCCCCATTTAAAGTATTTGCCGCGGAAAGCATATATCTTGTTACAATCAAGTGCTGTATAACCACTTGCACAAAGCATATAGAAATTACTCTTGTTGCCTGGAATAATAAACCGCTTCAACACTGTAAATAATGTAGGAGGATAAAGCATGTGCCACAAGCCATTACGGAATAATCTTTCTGCATAGAAAAAAGTTAATTTATTTTTACGTACTCGCTCCGCTACAAACTCGTATGGCGCACTTCCTATGATTAAAGCATCAGCATTGTTACATATATCTAAAGCATTGGTATGTGCCTGTGTCGAAGTATATGATTCAACTACAAAAGGAATCCTTGTTGTGTCCTCACCCCATCCCAACTTTAGACGTTCCTCACGCATAGGTTGTGTCTGAATGAAATAAAATTCAACATTTGGAATCTTATCTATCTCTTCACAGAAGAAACGCTCATGATGATTGTAGTTGTTAGATACAAACACTATTTTCATTGCCAAAAGAATCTAAAATCATTAATCTCAGTTTGGTATGACAAACGGTATAAAAACAAGATAGACGCTAACGCGATCGATATTACTATATAACCTTTTCTATTTCTTGCTGGTATTGTAGTAAGACTCTGTTCCAGGAGTACATATGTATACGGCATGAAATATAAAGAAACACGTTCTACTGTTCGACTCACCATACGAATAATCCATAATAGAACAGATACATAATTGGCATTGAATAGATTCTTTGTTTCCGAATGCGAGGATAAGATATTATTTTTATTCTTATAGGAAAAAAGTGTTATGAGCAAAACAATTAATAGAAAAACAAATCCGTTATCAGTACGCTCTATACCATAATCATATTTCATTACATCGGCTGTTGTCAATAATATTGTATCAGAGAAAAAAAACAAAAAGGTCATAACCATAATCATCATAGTGGTATACCTCTTATTGACTGTCATGTTGGCAATAAAATATAAAGGGGCGCACACTATCGCAGACTTATGAAACATAAAAGCCACCAACACCATCAACATATATAATACCATTCTCCTTTTTTTTATAAAAGGATATGCCAATAGCATTATCTCAATGGCCATTGATTGGCGAATACCCGACATAACAAATTGAAAGAAACCAAGACAGATAAAGAAATACAATGCTAGACACCAATTTGTAGCGGTTTGTTTGATAAACCAATATAGGGAGACTACGGTAAGCCCTCCAAGTGTTATAAGCAACGACTGTGAATTGTCGGTTAATTTTCTAAGTACAATCATAAGGTATTGGTAACCATATTCCATAACCTTTTCACCATCATCTCCACGCTCAATTTCATTGCCAAAACCAGAAAATGTATTAAGATAATTGTATGTGTCTCGTCCAACTTCTTCTGATTTAAAAGCTATCAGGACAAAGACAGGCAAAAGCGCAATAATGAAATTCCACTTCTTTGCCTTTTTTGTTTTATAAGAGTCTTCTCGAACGATGCATATCATAACTATAAATAGCATCACTAGGTATGGAATAATGCCTAAACCTGTATCCATAGTTTCTATGTTCTGCTAAAAGTAATTAAATACTGTAAAATTTATTCAAGAGCTTTATATAGGAAGTTCCTTGATTCCGCCACCAATTCTACACGTTTTGCATTTACTTTGTCCCAATTGATGTCCTCTTTCAAATCAATGGTATGAATTTGTTCTGCGGAAACTATTCTATTTTCAAGGTTGAAAAGTGAGAGTAAGCTATTAAATCTGGCCATACCTCTCCTTGCATTACCAATCACCCAAAATGGCTTATTATAGATAATAGAGAATACCATACCATGAAAACTATCTACTATTACCATTTCTGCATCCCTGAAGCAACGAAGCCATTCTTCTGGCGATGGTAACACACAACTCTTTTTATTGAAAACATTGTATGAATTTTCAGGAACAAGCGGTAGACAAATATAGCGCTTTAACCCTGTAGCCTTTTCTACGTAATCCATTGCGTTTAATGTTGTAGACGAAGCATCGAGTATATAGCAAAACAAACCACCATCCACTTTTCCTATATGCTGTTTATCTATTAAAGAATTATAGTCTCCTTTATCAAGCAACATTGTTGGGTCCAACACGTGTGTTGCTTCAACGCCCAAATAATCAGAACAAAGTTTCAAACCAGATTTTTCGCGTACAGAAATAGCATCAAATTTCCTAATCAATTCTTTGCAGATACGAGTTTGTTCTTCCGAATATTCCCAAATATCAACTCCAAAAGATGCCGCATACGAGAGCCGTATTACCTGTTGTCCTTCCGTAAATAACAAATACATATCATAAAGCATTTCGCCCATGTTATATGCGGGGCGCCATACTTGATCACTCCCTACAACAAATGCGTCAAAATGATTTTGAATAGCGTATTCTTTCATCTTAACAGAAGAGGTTATTTCGCCTGTAAGGTGAAGATACTCATTCTGGAATCGCAGGAAATGCTGCCAGAAATATTTACGTTGTTTAGTACTTATACTATGGAATATCGGGCGACGAAGAAAGAATTTTACACAGTCTTTTATAATGCGTATCAAATTAACAACAATACTGTCTTTTAATGTTCTTTTACAAGGGGCACCCCACCTGTCTATAATAATAACATCATGGCCCATACGTTCTAATGTCGTTTGTAGCGCGTATGCTTGTAAATTGCAGCCATAATTAGCTGCCATTGATTGCGTTAATATGCCTATTTTCATTAGAATTTTATTTAGGTATTCTATCTCTATATCCAACTAGAATCGGAAGTCGTTTGTTCACAAACTTAATTATTGGGACAAATGCTATGAAAATGCATAAGGCCAGCAAGAAAGAGAAACTTACACTATGTAAATGTGCGATATTAAACTTCAAAGATATTTGTTCGATGGTAAAAAGAAAAACTATCTGCCAGGCAAGAGTAATAATAGTCCCTTTACTATGAATAGCTATAATGTCACAAACATCTATTCCGTTAAACAAGATACCTACAAAAGCCAACAATATAGTGCCAAAAACACCACCTATAAGACAAAGAATAATGCTATTGCCATAGTCTGCGTTATACATCTGCACCATCCCATTATAATAACCCATAACATACAAACAAAGCAAAACTAAAAGTAAAAGAAATATTATTTCGGTGCGGTTCATCAGTGAAGGCAATTCTTCCAGCTTTGTCATGTATCTGTGACTGACCGCACAACCGAATTCAAAAAAAGGATATGCAAGTAAAACATTCGTAAAGGATGAGTAAATTTGAATGTCTTTCGCTTTCATGTAGACAACAGCGGCTAAACTTGCAATACAGATAAATACTCGAAGCCACCACTTATCATACGTCGCGTTGGCAATGACTTTGGTAAGAAATAAAGTATATACAAACCACATTGCTTGACACCCAACACCATTACCTAAGCCATTCTGATCTCCAATCAACATGCAAAGAAATGACTGTGGAAAATATTTAGCGTCAAAACTTCCAAAAAATATCTTAACTAAGGCGAAGAAAAGAATGACCGATGATGTCAAAAGAAAATAAGGTACTATTAGTCCCTTTTTATTCTTGGATAGAAACAACCTCCATTCAGAAGGCTTGAATAAGAAACCAGATATGATAAAGAATGACGGCACACTAAACATATAAATACCATCTTTGATGTATTCCGGCGATAGGTGTCCCCAAATAATAAAGAACATTCCAAGAGTCTTCATCCAATCAATATAATTTACCCCCCCCAGACCGTCCGAGAACTCCGATTTTAGATGGATTTCAGGCTGATTTTGATTAATTTTAATATCATATAAAGGCTTCTGCCATGAGGCAGATTCCGTCGTTGATTTTTGCATATT
>AUXO013503002.1_pt1 | contig 13890 bp, 5 predicted proteins | sample 768731 | NCBI WGS metagenome assembly AUXO01 (sample SAMN02715735, study PRJNA202380) | gut metagenome | biome: sheep rumen | host: Ovis aries | place: New Zealand: Palmerston North | reverse complement strand
GGTTCTTTAGTTTTATCAAGATATAATAAAAATAATGTATATGATGATAATAACAAGATATCTGCTTCACAAATACTTGCTACAGGTGTTCCTGTTATGACAATATTTGGTGATATCACTAATTCTATTTGCAAGCTTTTCAATAAGAAAACAAATGTACCAGTTGATGTACTTTATGAAGATCCTATTGACAAGCAATTCAATTTCTTTGCAGCAGACTGTTGGATGTCAAACCAAGGTACTTCTTCAATGAACTATCCAAGACGTAACTTGAGATTATATTTCAATAAAGTAACTGATGACAATACATTAAGAGGATATGGAGATGATGAGAATTATAAATATAATACTCGTGTTTATCCAGGTCTTACTGATATAACAACTATTCATAAAATACAAGCAAGAGAAGTTGATGATCCATTTAATGTAGTTGTAAATGATGTGATATATCAACCATTATGTAATAAAAAATGGCAAATTGAAAAATCAGGTGCATTAAAACCTGTTAAAGATAGTACAAAAGAATCTGAATCAGGTGGAATTATCAAGAACTTGATGTGTAGATTGACAGATCTTGAGAAAGCCAGAAGAATGTGGCACTCTGGAATTAAGTTATATAAGAGAAGTCAAGTTAAAGGAAATGATGGAGAACCTATTGATGATTATGAATATAAGAAAGTAAAAGACTTTAATTCAGAATTAATAAAAGATGGAGTATTCAAAGGATGCTATGTATATGGTGGATATACTCATTTCAAAGATAAAGACTTATATACTGATAGATGGACAATCAAATGTGATTATGCTGAGTCATCAATGACACATAATGCTGGTGTTGGCCGTTTATGGGGTTCTGTTATGGAAAATGTTGAAATTCCTAGTGGTGGATATATTTATAAAGTTGATCCAACTACTGGAGAATCATCACAATTCCAAACAAAGAATGCTTGCCGTACAAGTGCACAAACCGTGGCACATGAATATGAATCAAATACAGGAATTCAATATGGTGATATTCGTACATCATGTGATGGACGTCCAATAGTAATTATAAATTATCCAAGAAAGAGAGATGAGAATAATAAGATTATTCTTGGAGAATGGGGAGAACCAATTTTCTTAGGACTTCATAATATTATGACAGATAAAGGCTCTACTCCTTTATTTGGATTTGAAGACTTGAAAGATGATAATGGAAAAGTCATATTTGATGCTTCTAAATGTGAATGTTGGGAATGCTTGCAAAATGGTTCTTCATTAGCTCAAATGTATGATATGAAAACTGATGATGCTGATGGCTCTACAGTAGCTTGGAATGATGATCCTGATACAAAGATTGAAACAGATCGTTTGATTTGGAAAACTTATGAAGCAAGATGGCCAGATAATGACAACTGGAACTTGACAAAGACAAATAATCTTGAAACTGTTATCAGATTTGTTAATTTCTGTAAAGATGCAGTAAATGTAACTGTAGCAGGAAAAGATGCATATAATATTTCTGATTACACTCAAATCATATTTGATGAGACTGGTGATTATTCAGAAGCAGAAATTGCTCAAAATCCTTCAAATATTAGAAATCTTATCAAGCAACAAAACCCATCTATTATCAATACTAATTTATGGAATGGTAAGATTTATATTGAAGAACCAGCAAAATCTCCTAAAGACAAGACTTCTAAATTCTATAAGACAGATGATGAAGGAAACTATGTATTAAATGAAGACAAAACTTATCAATTCTTAGATTATAATGATGATAATGATAAAGCTAAACTTCTTAAATTAGTACGTGGAACTATTTGGTATAAGATTACTTTCGGACAAGGCGCTGCAGCTACAGTATCAAGTACATCTGCATTATCACCAATTTATTCAGAAGATGCTACTGAAGAAGTTAGATTAAGAAATATTGATGAAGTAATGCATAGTGATACTCCTACTATTTATTCTCAAGAATTAGATTATTCAGAAGTATCATATGAAGAAGTTCCTGATAATCAAATAGTACCTAATCAAGGAAATAAATATTTCTATTATGATAGTAGTTATGATAGAAGTGATATTTCTAAGACAGTAAATCAAGCAAAATTAACTGATGAAGTTTATTCTGGACTTGTTTATACATTTGATGGAAAACGTGTAAATGCAGAAGGTGAAAAAGTTAATGAAGATGCTTGGGTAAGAGCTTACTTGACAAGATCTGGCACTAACTCATTTACTTATGTTGATGAAATGGGTAATACAACTACTTTTGTTGGTGGTGTTAATGGTGAAGGATTTGAAGAAGAAAAGTGCTCAGGCAATGTTGGAACTGCAGGAACATCATTCAAAGGAAAGACTAAACTTGAATATTTCTCAGATAAGAAATATGAACACTTTGATGTATGGAAATTAGCAGCTTATTATATTTATTTAATGAGATTTGCTGCAGTTGACCAAGTTATCAAGAATACTATGATGACTACTGAAGATGGACAACACTATTACTTTATCAATTATGATAATGATACTACAATGGGTGTAAGAAATGATGGTCACTTAGTATTTGACTGGCAAATTGATAGAAACTCTTATGATAAAACTGGTAACTCTTATGCTTATGCAGGATTCTCATCAGTATTATGGAACTGCTTAGAAGCTGATGAAGACTTTATGAATAAAGTTCAAATTGTTGCAAATGCTATGGTTAACTCAGGTGTATTGACATATGACATAGCATTAGATATGTTTAATAACAAACAATCTGGTACATGGTCAGAAAGATTATATAATAATTCTGAAATGTATAAGTATATTGGAACATTCAATGATATGGACAATAAAGGAACTTCTAAATATAATCCTTATCAAAACTCTAACTACTTACCATTCTTACAAGGATCACGTGCATCTCATAGAGAGTGGTGGCTAAGACATAGATTTGATTACTATGATTCAAAATGGAGTGCTGGTGAATATGCTAATAGTTTCTTGAAAGTTTATTTCAATGAGCTTTCTGCTTCTCGTACAAATGCTAAAGAAATCATTAGATTAGAATCAGCTTCTAAATTCTATTATACAATCATATCAAATACTCGTCAATTACTTTGTAAGATAGATGATGAAAAAGATAATAACCTTTCACCAAATGCCTTTGTTGAATTAGCAGCTAATAAGACTGGTGTTGTTAAAACTCAAGAATCATTGATGATTGGTGACCCTCTTAAGATTTTAGGTGCTCATAAAGCTAAGATGATTGACTTAAGTGCTTCTAAACAACAAATGACTAGTGAATTAGTATTTGATAACTCTGGTGGTGCTTGGAATTCTAATTCATTAAAGAAACTTATAATTGGTGGAGATAATGATTCTTCTTGTGGTGTTCAAGCTATTCAAGGACTTGATAAACTTACTTCATTAGAGGAACTCAATATTAGAGGATGTAATTCATTGGCAACTCCAGATATCTCTAAATTATTAAGTCTTAAGAAATATGATGCAAGAGCAACAAGAATCAATTCATTTGAGCCTTCAGTAGGTGTTCATATGACTGAAGTATATCTTCCAACAACTATCAAGACTCTTAAGCTAGTCAATGCGAAATTTGATGAAGGCGCATTTAATTTTGAACCATCAAATATCTTGAATTCTGTTGAGTTGACAAATGTTGAAGGAATAGATATTCTTAATTTCTTAATTAAATGGAATGAAGCTATTGATGCAACTCCATCAACATATGCTATCAAGAATACATATAAATGTAACTTATCATTTGATGTAATTAATTTACCTACAGAGATCACACATTCAAATGGAACTAAAGAAAATGGTATTGCTTGGTTGAATAGAATCAAGAAAGAATTTGGAACAGATATCAATGGTAAACCTAACTTCAATATTAGTAAAGGTGTTATTAAAGTAACTGGAAAACTTGATGAAGAAAAATATTACTTATTAATTGATTCATTATATGAAGGAACTTCAATAAGAGTTTGGGATGATGATTTCTTCAAGAGTGTTTCTGCTGCTCACTTTGATGCTGAAGAAGCTTCTGTATTCATTCAAGCTAAAGTCAATGGAGAATCTATTAGCTCAAAGACATTAGCAAATATTAAAGTAGTTGCCGGTGCACAAGTTGAATTCACTGCAATTGTATTCCCAGTTTCTGCAGAAAGAAATATTATATATACTCCATACTTCCTTAGAAATGGTATGGCAAGAAATTGGCAAGTAAATACATCAGAAGCTAATACATTCAACTATAACTTTGGAGGAAGAAATCAAAATTCAATATTCTCATATAATCCAACTTTAGGTACAGCTAAACTTAATTTATATGAATATACAGAATTTAGCACAGATTTTGCAAGTAGTCCAACTATTACACTTCCTATTGATATTGCTTCTCAAGAAGGAGATGAAAGAGTTGTATTAACTGATGTTACTAATGCAATAAATGTTATATTTGAAACAGCTAAAAAACCAACAAATAGCGACTTTAGATTATATAAGAATAATGAAGAAGTTGTCTTAGCTGTTGGAGATAAAGTTGATAGCGCACAATCAGATATTAAGTATATATTAGAAATACCTGACGCTGTAATGAGCTCACGTGGTATTAATATTGATTTTAAAGACGTAAGTACAAATATTACAGATCCTTCTTGTGGAGAAATCAGAAGTGAGTTAAAGACTTATGAAGAAGGAAATGAAGAAGGAAAACCTGTTGGAAAACAATATATATTGTTAACTTATTCTCCAAAAATCAATAATACTAATAAGTTATTTAATATTGATACTACTGTTACATTAAATGATAAGACTTCATCAACAATTTTAGTATCATTTACAATACAGTTGTTAACTAAGAATATTACAAATATTGTTGTTACTCCTGTTGAAGGTGTTAATTACACTATTAAAGAAGTAGGAGATGGTTATGTATTTGAAACTTATATCAAGCAAACTTCAGAAGCAACAAAACGTTATAGATTCAAAGTTGATTTAGGTGACTATAATGTTGGAATTGATAAAATGAATATTGCTGCTATAGAAAGAAATCAAATGGTACAATTACCAGCACCAACTAAAATAGGAAAAGTATTTAATGAATTTGAATTTGTAGTACCTAGTCTTGAAAATAGTTTCTATGAGCAATTCACTGCACAAATAAGTGTTACTGACGAATTCCAAAATGAAATCACTAAAGATATTCTTGTTAAAGTAGGTTTATATTATCCTGATTTAGTTCAAGTATTCAAGTCAGAAAATGATGGTTCAGCACATCCAGATGAAACTGAAATGCAATCATTAGCTCTTGATATACTTTCTGGAGATACTACTACTATTTACTCATATAAATTACATATTTATTCAAATATTAATGGTACTCCTTGGTATTGGGTATATGATAATTCAACTACTGGAGAATATTATCTTGATGCAACAGGAAAACCAGTTCAAAATGAGAATATTGTTGAATTTGAAAAAACAGTTTATAATGACTTGCCAACATTTAAGAATGCAGTAAGAGCATCATATAATGTTATATTAGAATTAGGCAATAATTCTGAATTGTTGACATCAGTTTCAAGTGATGATGATTTAGTTAAAAAATTCTCTATTAAGAATAATGAAGTAAGATCTGAAGAAAATGTCACTATTAGTTGTACATTGATTGTTACAGGAAATAGTACTCATACATCTAAATTTGTTGATGGTGCAGCAACATCATTTAAAGTAACTAAGAATGGAGCTTGTGGAAAAGATGGATTATGGAGAAATCTTCCTTCAAACCATGTATATATTATGGATAATCAAAAGAGATTCTATACTTATAATAGTTTCCCAACAAATAATCCTCCTATACCAGTTTGTCTTGTATATGTTTATGAAGACAATAATGCTCAAAAACAAGTGATAACAATTGACCATACATTATTATATGATAAGACAACAAAGAAAGCTAGAACATTCTATTATTGGAAATTAGACAGTACATTTGCAATAAGTGATGCAGTTACAAATAACTTTGGTTTCTATTCAGGCATTAATAATAATGGACAATTTGGTGGAAGAACTAACTTGTTATTCACTCTTAATGGTAATTTGAATACTAATAATTTAGGAGATCAATTCAAACAATTAGCTAGATATTATTCATTTATTTGTTCTCCTGTTAAAGGTAGCAATAGAGACAAAGATAATGTAACTATTACTATAAATGGTGGTTCAAATGCTAGTGCTATTGAAGGATATAATAATGATTATGTAAGAGCAGCTGAAGCTATTTGTAATGATCTTTCAAAGATGAGTTTCAATTTCTTAGATGAAGATATGGTATTCTACTATAATGATTACTATTACAAGACTTATGGATTATCATTTAACGGACGTCCATTATCTATGAATGAAGTAAATATTTTAGTAAATAATGTCATTAATTCTACAAGTAATTTTGAAACAGAATTTAATGAATGTTTTAGAGCAATAGTTGATAACCCAGTAGCTAATCCTTGTAAAGAATATATTTTTGATAGTACTAAGTATTCAACTACTACAGATACCGTTGATAATTTTGATACTAATGGAGATATAATTACAAATATTGAAACTATCAATAGAAAAGAGTTCTGGGTATTAGATATATTTGATTCAAAATCTATACAATCAACAATCATATCTAATTCAAATGAAAATGAGTTGAAATCTACTACATTGAGATATCACTTAAGATATGAGTGCTATTTAAATAAAGATAAGAATTTACAAACTAACTCATTATTGTTCACAACACCAGAGCAAAATATTGGAAATAAAGTAATGAATTCTCATAATAAACTATATTGCTTATTTGGTCCTCAATTATAAAAAATATAATATAATAGTTAATAAATTATGCAAATAACAATTGGAAATATTAATGAATATAAACCTATAAAATTTATAAACAACAAATATGTTATAAATTGGGGGTTGAATAATGTCAATAATGAAAATGGACAATGGTATTATTTTATTACTGATAAAAAACCATCTGTATATGAAATAAAGACAATGATTGAGTCATTTATAAATCAAGAAACAAACAATAATATTATCAATCATTTTAAATGGAATGGTATGAAAATTGATTTGACTCTTGAAGATCAAATGAATTATAAATTATTATTTGATATAAGTGTGTTAAATAATGGAAGTAATTTACCAGAACAAGTAAAATTCAAAATTAATGGAAAAGCAGTTTTCTATTCATTTGAAACATTAGATGACATCAAATCATTCATAACAGAAATGTATAATCATATAAGAAATTGCATACTTCAAGGAAATAATCTTAAAGAATCTATTAATTATGATGATTACAATATTTAAAAAAATAGGTAGCTTTTAAAAGCTACCTATTTTTTATTTATATATTATTTTGATTATTTGTTTGTAATATCATTATCTTATTGCATTTGTCAAATATTGATAAAGCATTATTTCGTAGAGTATTCAAAAACATAAAATCTAGTTTTTTATCTCTATTTTCTTTGTTTATTTGATTGAATGCAACATATATATTTGTAACATATTCTTTAAATTGAGTAAGATCATTTTGTGATATAGTGTCCATAATTTCAAATAATATTTTATCTATATATTTTATTAAAAATAACAATAGTTGATATAATTTTATTTTTAATAAATATATAATGAGAAGATGAATGGGATCAAATGGAAAGAAAATTTCAGAATTAAGAGGATTTCGAATGATATCTTCATATCAATCTGAATCATGGATTCCTATTGCCCAATATAATCCTAAGACTAGTTCATATTATAATTTAGCAATCAATTTACAAGCTATAACTGATTATTGTAATAGTTATTCTTATTCTTTAATAAATACATTGTCTGAAAATCTAAACACAATGATTTCAGATAATATTATATCATATTATATACCTAATAATGATAATGATGAATATGATAATCTTTTAATAGAATCAAAATCATATATTAAAGAATTAATTGATGATAATATAACTACTCTTTCTCAAAAAATTTCATATATTACTAATAATTTATATACATTTGTAAACAATAAGACTAATAATATTATTAATTCTTATGTATATAATAATTCAAAAAAAATATCTGAATTAAGAGGAAGAGAAACTATAACATCATATAAAGATCATTCATGGATTCCTATTACTCAATATGATAGTAGAACAGATTCATATCATAATTTAGCAATCAATTTACAATCTATTACAAATTATTGTAATAGTTATTCATCTTATTTAATCAATCATTTAAATGATAATTTAGCATATATGATAAATAATATAAATTCTGTATCATATTATGTTCCTGATAATGAAATTGATTATGATATGATTATGAATAATTCTAAATCATATATTAAAGAATTAATTGATGATAATATTAGCTACCTCTCTGAAAGAATATCTTATTTGATAATCAATAACAAACAAAGTAATTCATATATAAGAGGAAACTCTAAAAAGATATCTGAATTAAGAGGAAGAGAAACTATAACAACATATCAAGATCATTCATGGCTTCCTGTAGCACAATTTGATGCAAGAACAAATACTTATCATAATATTGCGATGAATGTTAAATCATTGACATCATATTCTATAACTACTATAGAAGCTAAACTTGGAGATGTTAATAATATGATTAATATTGCTTATGCTTCTGCAGAAAACATATCTTATTTGATTAATAATTCATATATTGCTCATAATATTGTCTCATATTCATTTTCATATAGTAAAGATTATTTTGAATGGCAATTCTTATAAAAACATATCAAATAATAAATGGCAGATATAATTAAATTAGAAGATATACAAGATTTACAAATAACTAAAAAATTTGTTCGTATTGAATCATCTAAATATGATGATCCTGCATATGATTATGTAAGAACATTAATTGATAATGAAAGAGCTATATTGTTTGATAAAGACACTCATCGTATATATACTTTAGGTGATTATTATGGAGGAGATACAATTAAAGAGAAACTTTTCTATTTTTCATCTATACTTAATATTGATGATGAAAATGAGGTTCTTAATAAAATTGAATCTACTAAAAATGAAGATAGTCTTTCTATACATGGTGTTGATGGAATTGTAATTACTTTTAAAGATAGAAATAAAATAGATATAGGAATAGATGTAAAATCACTAATTCCAAAAAATTCTACACAAATTAAATTAGATGAAAAAGTTTATTCTTTAAAAGCAACATCTGATAATAAATTAGATTTAAGTGAATATCAAGTACCATCAGTTGAGTTATTGAAAACTTCAATAGATTTTATGAATAATGATATAATAGATGTTGAAATACCATTTGAATTAAACGGATCATTAGATATAAATGAATTAGATTATTTTAGAGTAAATGTTGAAAATTGTCAATTAATATCATTAGATAAAGAAAATAAGAAAATAAATATTAAGACACAATCAAGACATTTATCTCCAATATTATATATATCTTATAAAGATCAATATATTGAAAGAACAATTAAATTCAATATTGATTGGACAGTAAAATGTTATTATGGTATTTGGTATGACGGAACAGAATATATTGTTGGAGACTTTGATATCAATAATTGGAAAATAGATAATTATATTAATTTATATCAAGTACAAGATGAATATGGATATTTTAAATGTCCTATTGATTGCATGCCAATGTTCATAGATGATAATACTAAGATACAAGGAGCTTGGCATAAGACAAAAATTATTGATACTATCAATAGAATAAGTTATAAATCTTATATAACTGATAATGATAATTTAGGAAAAAATGAATGGCATATTATAAATAAAAAATAAAATATATTAATGGCAAATTTGACTTATAATACAAATGTTTTCACTAATGTACATAAATGGGATGATGAGTTTAGTTATCTTGGAATATTACTAAGTGGTAAACTTAATCAAGTCAATGGACAAGGATTTCCTTTAATAGATGCCATTGATATTGATTGGAATGGAGCTTATGTAAAAAATCTTAATGCATATATTTATACAACAGAAGATCTTATCAATCTTTTAGATAAAAGTTCAGATAATATATCTTATATTAGCAATAATTATGTAAAATGGTCTGAATTGACTGAGATGGAATATAAGACAGATATTTCATATGAATTAAGTTATCAAAATACAAATGACATATATAATATAATTGGTAATTTAAATAACCAATATAATATACTAACACAATTGTCATATTCATTAGTATATAAAAGCAGATATATACAAATAGAATATAAAGATTTTCTAACTGAGTCTAATTTGCTTAATAGAGATATTTTCATATATGATAATACAACAGAGAATTTTATTCAAGTAGATAAGGATTATGTTTATGAACATCAAGATAATGAAAATTATTATAGGTATTTAGTAGGAGATACTACATATTTTGAAAAAGAAATAAATAGACTTAAAAATAGTTATAAAGGTGTTCAACAAGATATTAATAATATAAATGAGAATTTAGATACTATTAATCGTATTGTTCCAGAAGCTTATAATTATGCTTATACTGCTTATCAAAAAGTATCAACTATAGAAAAATATGCTATTGATGGATATAATAATAGTTATTATAATTCTTATTTAATTGGTTATCATACAACATATAATATATACAAGCCTTTAGATAAATCACAATATACTGATGAAGAATTAAGAAATAAAGTTGTATTTGTGTATGATGATGACTTGAATACTTATATTGCAAGAATATATAATCCATTTTATACTGGTCAATATTATATATTCTATGATAAAATTGATGGAACTGGCATTGAAAAAGAAATAGAGTTGTTAAATGATAAAATATCAGATGCAGAAAGCTCAATATTTGATATTAATGCTAAAAGCCTTGATGAGTCTTATGTACAAGTAAATGTAAATACAGATTATTACAATAAACAAAAAAATATTATAATTGATGTTAATGATGTTTCATTTGATCCAACTACTGGTTATATATCAAATGGAATCATAACTACATATTCATTAACCTCTGCATTTTCATATATTTTTGATTGGAAAATAATTTAATATTATTTTTATATATAAAGAATAACAAAATAACAATATAAAATATTAAACATATGGCAAACATAAATAATAAATTATTTGCATATTCATATTTAAAAGTTAATGATGCTAATCTATTAAAGCAATATGAGAATTCATTAATTGTTATAGGTTCTGAACAACAAATTTATCAACCATTAACAAATACTTATATTGGTATAGGATTAACTGCTTATAATGATTTGCAAACATATATTTCACAATTAAGAAATGGAGATATAGCAGAAGCTTTAAGTTTACTTGATAAACGAAATGTAAGTGCTATTTATGCTCAATATTCTGGTGAACAATATGGACAAAAATTTGGAAATCAAAGCAATTCGACTAATGTTGGAAATCAACACTATAATGAAGCTAATGATCTTTATACTATTAGTGATACATTAATTATAAGAGGTGCTGCTCAACAACATTATATTGAGAATGATAGTACTATGCCTGATTCTGGTATTGGAAAATCTTTCAAGCAATCAGGTATTACTGTTACATTAGTTAAAGGTGCTACTTATACTAATGCTATTGATCCTATAACAGGTGCTACTTATTCATATAATTATCCATCTTATTTGACTATTGATGATAATTATACTTGGTCATATATTAGTGAACGTACAACATATGCTATTGAGCATGCTAATAAAATGGCAGTTGAACAAGCTAATAGAGTATATAAGAACTTGTTAGGCATTAATGAAGATATATATATTGAAAAGTCATTTGAAGAAGCATTTAGTTATAATGTAGTGACTGATGAATTAGCAACAATTTCAGATGTCTATGTAAAAGTATATAATGGAACAAGCTATAATTATTGTCCAGTAACAATTAGTGGTGATCAAGTATTGTATACTCCTCCTACAGGATTCCCTAAAGCTGGTACTGCAATTGCTCTTTATCAAAAAGACCAAAATGGCCAATGGGCACCAAAAGATTATGGAAATGATCCTACTGCAGTATCTACTATTGAGAGTTACGGATTTAGCTTTATTGATGGTGTTGGCTCATTTGCATATTATAATGCAGATAGTGATCCTGATAAAGAATATGTACCAATCTTCTATCAATTAGATTCTTCTTATGTAGCTTATAGTAATATTAATTTAGTTGATGGAGTCAATACTATTCGTGAAATAGCATATATCTTAGATACTATTACTGATGGTGATGATAGTGGTATTAATCTTGCTTATAATATTTCTTATAACTTTATTGAAATACAAAAATTAAAAGAATGGCAAGACAAGATAGGAGAGCAATCTGTTACATCAGTTTCTTCTGAATCTAATGGAACTTCTAAAAATCTTATTGAATTAACTTATTATAGTATTAATCACGCTAAATCTGAATTAGATGAACAAGCAACTGGTCAAGTAATGATTGATGCTAAACTTAATATTGCTCCTGTTATTACTAATCGTCCATATGAACATGAACTATATAGTGATATGGGTGAATTCAATGGAACTACTATTACATATGGACTAAATGATCAATTTACTTATATAGCTGATTATGCAGTATATGATCCGGCATTATTAAATTCTACAGAGAAAACTTCTTATGGACTTGATAAGAAGTGGATTTATAATCCAAATTATTCTCAACAAACTCCTATTAAACAAGCTTCTGAAGCTCCTCAAGGAGGATGGTATCGTATAGATGATTGGAATAATAATACTAATGGAATTAGAGATAAATTCTTAAGAGATGGAACTAATCAATTCAAAGCTGATGGAAGTTCATTTGTATGGAGAGGATGTGCAGACAGTACATCTTCTACTGCAAACTTATTTGCTGGAAATGGTGCTCAAGTTATAGATAAGATAACATTATCAGGTGATAAAACAGTTTCTACTGCTGCTTCAGGAGGTATTACTCCAAATATTATTTATATACCTTGGACTCAATCTAATGATGGTATAAGTCTTAATAATGGTGTATTAGATGCATTAACTGATGTAAGATGGGTTACTTCTTATGTAAATGCAACATACTTGTTATTAGATAATAGAATTAAACATGGTACTGGTATTACTAAATATTATGTTGATAATGAATTTGATAAGAGAGATGCTGAGTATAGAGCTCCTGAAGGTCAATATATTTCTTATATATGGCAAAATAATGGTTATTTAGAAACTCCAGAATATTTGAATTTACCAATTGATCGTATTACTGCTACTAACTTAGTAACATCATCTAATATTAGTTATGTAAATGTTACTCCAAACGATATCTTAGCAAATAGTAATGTATTTAGTAATAACTTTTTATATGATCCTGATGGAAACCGAGTTAATGGTGGAACACAACTTTTGATTAATAATCCTAATACTATTAGTAATTATAATAAACCATATTATATTGTAGCGGTTCCAGAAACTTCATCAGCATTTACTCAAATACCTTCTTCAGATACAATATATGATATTAATGTTAGTTACTATACACTTGAAGGAAATACATATATTCCAATTAGTATTCAAAAAGCTATTAAAGATGGTGGAATAACTTATAATAATACAACAGGAGTATTTAGTACTAATACTAATACATATTATTGGATTAATCCAGGAACAGTCACAATAGGCACTGTTCCAGATAAAGCAAAAAATTCTAAATATATTGATGCATCATATACACATAGAGCAGATGGTGGAAATGAATTTAGAGCTACAGCTTATATAACTTATATAAGAAACTCATCAGAAACTCATACAGGTTTAGCAGATGCATTTGATAT
>AUXO011028875.1_pt1 | contig 13894 bp, 6 predicted proteins | sample 768731 | NCBI WGS metagenome assembly AUXO01 (sample SAMN02715735, study PRJNA202380) | gut metagenome | biome: sheep rumen | host: Ovis aries | place: New Zealand: Palmerston North | reverse complement strand
ATTGGTCTTATTTCGTTTATATCTTGTAATTTACCTGATAATTTTTCGTAAGTTTTTATACTTTTAGATAGTTTTTCATCAGTAAATTTTGCGATACAATCTGCTGTTAAAGCAGCTTCTAATTGGTTTACTTTTCTGCGATAAATTTCTATGTTTGAATGGTTATATTCAACATCAAACATTTCTTTAAATTTATCCTTGAATTGGTTTTCTTTAATTGAGCTATCAAGTTCTATAACTTGTTCTTTGTACGTATCAATATCTGCTTGAACAAGTTTAGCTCTGTTTTTTGAATTCCAAAGAATACTGATAGCATCAGCAGTTTTGCCTGCCCATCCATCAGATGCACGTTGTTCATCAAATGATTTTTGAGCATTTTCTGCTGTTTGATTTAAGGTTTCTGTAATTTTTTTATATTCTTTTAGACGGTTTGATTTTCCTGTGAAATTGATAGGGCAAGTAGCTGTATTTGATTGGTTTTCTGTTGGATTGGAACGTTCAAAAGTGTCTGCTTTTAGAGCTCTAATTGAGTATCTAAAACCATTACCTGATTTATATTGAATATTTGTAGGTTTATTTATGTTTAAACCAAATAAATTAATCACAGTGTTACCTTATAAAACCAATCCAATTATATAAACTTTATTTTTTTGCAAAAATTGATAGAATTTTGATTTATGTAAATTAAATGTAACAAATAAAACTTTATTAGTTATCTTCTAATTGTAAAATTAGTGTGGTATTCCGTAATAATTTTATTTTAATATTAATATTTTTATATTATCTTAGAGAATGGGAGTATCATGTTGTGATATTATATGTATTGAAAAGGGATTAGTTATGAAAATAGATTGGAAATCAAAACAAACCAGATTTACAGTGGCAATTTTAGTTGTTATTCTTGTGCCAATTTTATGGAATCAAGGAAAAACTGTTATTACAGGATTATTAACTTCATATTTGATGTCGCAGCCGAAAACGGTTGAAGTTGCGACTCCTATGGCACAAGAGATTAAACCTGAATATAGTACAACAGGACGTATAGAAGCTCAAAAATCTGTAGATGTAATTGCTCGTGTTAGCGGCTGGCTTCAAGAACGATATTTCCAAGAAGGAGATAAAGTTAAAAAAGGACAAAAATTATTCTTAATTGAACCTGATGAATACAATTTAGCTGCACAAACAGCAAAAGCAAGAGTTAATGAAAATTCTGCAGTTTATAATAATTCTGAAATAGATTTAAAACGTGCAGAACAACTTTTAAAAGAAGATTTGGTAAGTAGAGAATATTATGATAATGCTCTTACACAAAGGAATAAAAACAGAGCATCTTTAGATGGTGCTTTATCTGATTTTCATAAAGCAAAATTAAACCTTAGTTATACCAATATAACATCACCAATGGACGGACGAATTGGTAAGGCAAATGTTTCTGTTGGAAATTATGTAACACCGTCTACAGGTGTTATAGCACAAATTTATACAACAAATCCTATGAAAGTTATTTTTCCGATGAAAAGTGGAGATTTTATTGAAATTAAACGTTATTATAAAGAAAATCCTAATGATAATAGTACTTTATCTGTTTTATTGGGACTTTCGGACGGTTCAACTTATGAAAAAGAAGGTAATATAGAGTTTGTAGACAATAAAGTTGATGAAAATACAGGTACTGTTACACTAAGAGCTGTTTTTGAAAATCCGGATGAACTTTTAGTACCGGGAGATTATGTTAATGTAAAAATTAGAGTTAATCATCCTCAAAAAGTTATGCTTATCCCTCAGTCCGCTACAAAAACTGATGTTGGAACGGGCTATTATGTATGGACTGTTAAAGACGGTAAAGCCGTAAAAAAAGATATAGTTGTAAATGAAAATTATAAAAATAATTGGATTGTAGAAAAAGGTCTTAATTGGGATGATGTTGTTGTAATGAAAGGTATTCAGGATATTTATAAAACAGGTCAACCTGTAAAAACAAAAAAGTATGTACCTGAAGAAAAAACTGAAAAGAAAAATTAATATAATTATATATTTAAATAAAAAGGATTTAGAATGGCTATAGATAAAAAGGATTTATATTTTTTCATAAGAAAACCCAGATTTTCTGTTGTAATATCTGTGATAATTGTGATTTTAGGTTTACTTTCCTTGTTTGGATTACAGCAGGAAAAATATCCTAATATTACTCCTCCGCAGGTTACAATATCCGCCTATTATCCGGGAGCAAGTGCTGCTGTTATTGAATCTTCTGTAGCTTCACTTTTGGAATCTCAACTTAACGGTGTTAAGGATATGATTTATATGTCCTCAACGAGTTATGACGGAGCTTATAATTTAAACATTTATTTTAAAACAGGTACGGACAATGATGTAAATTTGATGAATGTTCAAAACAAGCTTCAGCAGGTTCAATCTCTTTTACCTCAGGAAGTTTTACAGCAAGGTCTTACTGCGGAGAACAAAGTTGGCGGTGCCGGTGCAATCATTTTAAATCTTGCATCTGATAATGGTTCCTGGAATCAGTTAGATTTAACAAACTATGCTAATATTTATGTAAAAGATGCAATAAAAAGAATAAATGGTGTTGGTTCAGTTAACGTATTTGGTGCAGATGATTACAGTATTAGAATTTGGCTTGATCCTGCAAAATTAGCAAGTTATAAAGTTAAGATTTCAGATATCAGAGATGCAATTACAAACCAAAATGTTCAGCTTTCAACAGGTGCATTGGGTGATAGACCGACTGATGCAAATCCAAGTTTAAAACTTTCTTTATTAACAAAAGGTAGATTGCAAACACCGGAGGAGTTCGGAAATATTATTATACGTTCTAATTCTGATGGTTCAAAATTAAGATTAAAAGAACTTTCCAGAGTCGAATTGGGTGCAAAATCATATAACATGTTCGGTATAGTTAATACTAAACCTGCAGCTCTTATTCAGGTTATGCCTTTACCCGGTGCAAATACTGTTGAAATTTGTAATAATATTTATAAAACAATAGACGAACTTTCTCAAACATTTCCTGACTCTTTAAAACTTGATATTATGATGGACAGTTCTACGTTCATAAATGAATCTATGGATGAAGTAGAATTTACAATTCTTTTAACATCATTAATTGTAATTTTAATTATATTTGTATTTTTAGGAGATTTTAAGGCAACATTAATTCCTTGTGTAACAATTCCTGTATCATTAATCGGTACATTTATTGCATTGAAAGCTTTAGGGATGTCTTTAAATCTTTTAACGTTATTTGCTCTTGTGCTTGCAGTTGCAGTTGTAGTAGATGATGCTATTGTTGTTATTGAAAATGTAAAACGACACATGGAAGAAGGTAAATCTGCTTTAGAGGCAACACAAATAACAATGGGTGAAGTTGGTGGCTCACTTATTGCTATGGCGGCAGTTCTAATGGCGGTATTTGTTCCGATGTGTTTTATGAGTGGTTTATCAGGCACAATGTATAAACAATTTGCTGTATGTATAGCAGTATCAATTGCTTTTTCAGCTATTTGTGCGTTATCGCTTTCTCCGGCAATGTGTTCAATTATTTTAAAACCTTCTAAGAAAAAAAATAAACAGCAATCTTGGCTAAAAATTGCTGAAGAATACATTAATAAAGTAATAGCCGTTTTTAATGAAAAGTTTGATAAATTAACTAATTACTACATTGAACTTGTTAAAAAATTTGCTTATGATAAAAAGCTAACAATAATTACGTATATAGCAATTGTGCTTTTAATGTTAGGTTTATTCAAAATTATTCCTACAGGATTTATTCCAGATGAGGATCAGGGTATGCTTATTTCTGTTGTAACGCTTCCTGATGGAGCTTCATTAAACAGAACAGAGGATGTTTGTAAAAAATTTATAAAAGCAATAGAAGATATTGAAGGTATTGATAAAAATAGGGTTATAGCTTTTGGTGGTTTTGGACCTTCAAATCAGGCAAATATTGTTATTCAATTAACCGAGTGGGGCGAAAGAAAAGTAAATCCTATAAGCTGGATAATTCGTAAAATTCAAGGCAAGCAAACTGACCTTTCTCACAATGGTATTTTAGATGAGATATATAAACGTACGGCAGATATTAATGAAGCATCAATATTTACGCTTTCACCACCGGCAATAGACGGTTTAGGAATGGCGGGAGGTTTTGAATATCAACTTATGTCAACAGGTAATGCAAGTGTACAAGATCTTGCAGCTTTTGCAAACGAATTTATTGCAAAAGCCAATCAAAATCCTGCACTACAAAGTGTATATACTCAATTCCAAGCAAATGTTCCTCAGTATCAATTGGACATTGATTATGAGAAGGCACTTGCACAAGGAGTTGATTTATCTGAACTTCATAATACTTTAGCTTCAACGTTATCATACTCATATATTAACGACTTTAATAAACTTGGCAGAGTTTTCAAAGTATTTATGCAAGCTGAAAGTGATTACAGAAATAAAATAGAAGATTTGCAGAAGATATATGTTATGAATACAAAAGGACAACCTGTTCCTATCATGACAATGATTACACCAAAACAAACGGTTGGTGCTGTTTCAATTACAAGATTTAATCAATTCCGTTCTGCTCAAATTCAAGGTTTACCTGCGAGTGGTAAATCATCGGGTGAAGCTATGAAAGCTATGACAGATTTGTCTAAGAAGAATTTACCTCATGATTATACTTTTGCATGGTCAGGAACATCTCTACAGGAACTTGAATCATCAGGTCAAACAGGTCTTGTTGTTGGGTTTGCACTTTTGTTTGTTTATTTATTCTTAGTTGCACTTTATGAAAGCTGGATGATACCGGTAGCGGTACTTTTAATATCTCCTGTTGCAGTCGTTGGTGCATTGATATTTCAATTAATGATGGGACAGGCATTGGATTTATATTCTCAAGTTGGTTTAATTACTTTAATAGGTCTTGCCGCAAAACAATCTATTTTGATTGTAGAATTTGCAAAAGAAGAACACGAGAAAAATGGATTGACCATTCACGATGCAGCTATAAAAGCCGCACTTTTGAGATTTAGAGCAATTATGATGACAGAAGCAGCATTTATTTTAGGTATTTTACCATTGTTATTTGCAAGTGGTGCAGGTGCAAATAGCCGTATATCAGTAGGTTCAACAGTAATTGGCGGTATGATTGTAGCTGCAACTTTAGGTACAGTATTAACTCCTGCTTTTTATATAATTATACAGGATATTATTGACAGACATTTTAATAACAAAAGTGAGCAAGATGATGAAACTATATAGAACGATTTTTTTAACATTATTTATTTGTTTATTATTCACACAAAATTCTTATGCAATAAATGAAAAAAAAGACGATATAAGAAAAAATGGAAAAGTTGAATTTACAAATGAAGTACACTCAATATTTTCATTAAAGGATTGTATAAATATCGCAATAGAGAATAATCCTCAAATAAGGTCAGCCATATATAATGAAGAAGCTTATAAATCTAAAATAGGACAAGCTTGGGCGAGCTTTTTTCCTCGATTAAGTGCGGGATTAGAGGTTTCAAGAATGCGTAATTCTTATTCGGGAAATAGTATTCCATTCAGAAATATGTCTATGTCTTATACAATGGGTTATGTTCCTTCAATATCTGCTGATATGTTGATTTTTGATTTTGGAAAAACAAAGGCAGGAGCAGATATGGCAAAAAGGATGTTTGAATCTACTCAGCAAAATACAAAAGAAAGTATTAACAGTGTTATTTATAATATAAAATCAACATATTACAATATTTTGTTTGCACAGGCACAGGTTAAAGTTTATGAGGATACTGTTAAAGATTATGAATTACAATTAAGCCAAGCAAGTGCATTCTATCAGATAGGTAAAAAGGCAAAAATTGATGTTGTAACAGCAGAATACAATCTTGGAAAAGCAAAACTAAATTTAGTAAAGGCAAAAAATGTTTTAAAAGTTGCCTGTGTACAGCTATCTCAAATAATGGGGATACCTGAATATACAAACTATGAATTATCGGACGAATTAACATTGAATAACTATGAGGAATCTTTTGAAAATCTTATTAAAATTGCTTATGATGTAAGACCTGAATTAATATCTGCACAAAAAACTGCTGATGCGGCAAAGATGAATTTGAGAGCAAAAAGACGTAATATTGCACCGGATTTGGGAATATTCGGTAGTTATAGTAATGGAATAGGTAATGAATATAACGAACATTCAGGTCAGTTTGGTGTAGGATTAAATTATACAGAATTGAATTTGATGCGTGTAAAAAAACAGATAGATGAAGCTAAAGCTAATTATAATAAGGCACTTTCAGATTATGAGAATATAAAAAATTTAGTATATTTAAATGTAAAAAAGAACTATCTTGAATTACAGACAGCAAAAGAAGCAATAATAATTGCGAAATTAGCACTTGATGAAGCAAAAGAGCAATATAGACAAGTAACGGGAAGATATAAAGCCGGTGTTGGAGATGCTATAGAATTAAAAGACGGTGAAAATACGTACTTAAATGCTAGATTAGATTTTTACAACGCAATGCTAAATTATAATACAACAGCAGCAAGTTTAGAAAAAGAAATAGGTGTTCCTATTGTTTTCTCAGATAAAAATATCCTTGACACAAAAAATTAATCAACGGAGAGGGTGGGATTTGAACCCACGGTAGAGTTTCCCCTACACAAATTTTCGAGATTTGCACCTTAAACCACTCGGACACCACTCCATTGATTTTATTTGTGAAAACTTTATTATAAAAATAAACAGAATATATTAAATTATATATATTCTGTTTATTTTTTTATGTTATTTTATACTGTTTGTTGTGCTTTTTGCTGGCTTAATATTTTTACGGCATTATTATTAATGTATTCTATTAAACTGTTAAGCTTTGTCATATATTTTTCTCTCATTTGAGCTTCTTTAGGTGCTTTACTCAAATTCAAGTTTGATACAAAGTTTGCTTTGTTCTCAACAAGCTGTACAACCTGCATTAAGTTTTCTGCGTTCATCATTGATTTTAATGTATCTAATTCACCAATATTCTTCATTTCCAATTGCATTGCTCTATCATTTTGACCTATATGATTTAACAATTGTAATGTGTTTTCAACACCGCCTGTCTGTTGAGCCGTTTCTATAAATTGATAGAAGCCCTCATCTGTTGATAAATCATGCGATTTACCATTATCATCCCATTCTTTTGGTGTTTTGATTTTAGATAAATCTTTACCCATTTCATGAACATGACCACTTTGTGCATCTTGCATCATTGCCATTGACATATCAAATTTGGCAAGTTCATAGCAGCCCTTTACCATATAGCCCTCATATACTTGAGCCATTTGCTTATCATCTTTGTTTTCACTTCTTGTTAATCTTACAAACTCTTTTAAAAGTTCTTTAGGGTTATTCAAGATGTGGTATTTGTTGAAGCTTTCACTAAATTGGTTAAATGCATCTTCTGTATTTTTACCTTTTATTGCAGCTGATAAGTATTTATTTAAGCTTTCTGCAACTACTTGTCTGTGCTGCGGTTCAATATTTGCATCTATGAATGTCTTTTTACCTTCAGAAATATCAGTTAATTGATTTTTTATTGCTGTTGCAATTTGTTCATCAGTTAAACCCTGTTTATCAATTTTACCTTCTTGCATTTGCTTTAATGTATTAACAAGTTCTACACCTTGTTTTAATGTGTTAGAAAATTTAGTTGCCAATCCCTTTGTTTCTTCAGGTGTAGTTAATGATGCTTCAGGAAATGCTGCCCTTACACCGTGCTGTTTAAACATTTTATTTCTAATCTGTTTAACTTCTTTAGATAAATTCAAATTACCCCAATCACGCTGTAATATGAAGAATGCTTCTTCAAAAGAATCTCCTTTTTCGGTTAATTTGATATTATCTTGAATTGAATCCATAAACAAAACTTGATTCATTGTATTCAATGCCTCAGGTTCCATACCTCTTATTTGTTTTGATGCTTCTAATGGTGTAATTACTTTTACACTTAAATGTTCATCACTTGAATTATTTACAAGTTTTGTAAAATCTTCTATAGGCATTTCACTTAATTCATTAAATTTTTTCATAAATTCTGCATTAGAGGATGGATTGAATTTTTCATCTATGAAATGTTTCATAACTTTAAAATCGTTATCTTCAATTTCATCGATTTCATTTTCCTTTACGTCAATAGCAAAGGATTTCAAAAGTGATTCTAATGCATTTTCTTTTGTGTATGACATATTTTCAGCAACAGCTGTTAAATATTTTTGAGTTTGAGGAGAAGATTTTTTCAAATCATCTTCTGTATTAATTCTTTCAACATCATTTAACAATCTTGCTTCATTAGCGTTCTTAGTTTCTCCTGCATTTTCTGCACGTTCCATTACTTTATCCAAGTATTCCGCAGGTACGTTTTTAACGGCTTTCATTACTTGAGCTACTTTACTCATTTGAACTTGTGGCCCTAAAAATACATTTTGAACCATTTTTTGTGCAGAGCCGCTCATATCGTTGTTCTTTGTTGTTAATATAGCATCATAGAACATTTTAAATTTTTCGCCTGAATCTTTAAATCTTCCAGCTTCATATTTATAATCTTCTACAAGAGTTCCGTTCTGCCAAGCAGAATTTGTTATATAACCGTCTTTACCACCACGTCCGCATTGGTAATCAGTTCTTAACAAGCCCTTTGAATCAATCCAAGTCTTTTTATGTTCTGCTGCACCCCAGGTGTTATCATGCATTATTGCATCTTTTACTTCGTATTTACCTGTTTCTTTATTCTTTACAAGTACAGGTGCTACATCTGCTATATATTGTGCATGTCCGCCATGATCGTTGTGATATACGGATGTTCCGCTTATACCTGAATGTGCTTCGTGTTTTATTTTTTCAGCAGCTTTTTCTACGCTTTCTTCTGCATAATATGGTTTTCCTGTCATCTGTTCAAGTATTCTTATTTCTTGAGGAGTGCATAAACCGGATTGACCTTCTTTACCTACCCAGAATGAACCCTTTTCTGTTCCTATCTGTTTTGCAAGTTCATTTAAAGGTTGTTCAAGTTCTTTTTGTTTATTTGCTGTATCTCTTTTTATTTCTGAGAACATTTTGTTTATGTTTTTACCTACTTTTTCAAGTGCAGTTTTTTCTTCATCGGATACTTTATATAAATCTTGTGATAAGTTTAATTTTTGACCTTTTACTTCTGCTTTTTCAACATTTGAACTTTGTTTTGTAATCTTATTAAACTTCTCCTGCATACTTCTCAATATGTGTTCAGGTACAATTTTGCCTTCTTTTTCATATTGCTTTAAAACATCTGCTTTTGTTGCATCTGCGGATAAACCGTATTTCTTTTTCTCTGCATCAAGTTCTTCCGGTATATCCAATTTTTTATCCTGAACCGTTCTATATGCAGCAGCGGCTTCCCATAATGGTTTATACAATTTTTTCATTTTTGATGCAGGAGTTTTTGGCTGAATTTCTTTATTCATATATTCTGTTGTTTCTGTTGACAATTCATACATGTTAAAGATATTTTCCATTCTTGCATCAATATCTTCTTGTTTTACATTAGGATTTTCTGCCTTTATGAAGTTAGACATTTTTTGTTTTTTCATATCTTGTTCTTCATAATCATGGAAATGTAAATCGTCAGATTGTGCATTAGGAACATTACCCATTTTTAAGAATTTGTTCAATGTTGAATTTAATTCTTCACTTGTTTTATCAGGCATTAATGCTTTAAACTCTTGTACCAAAGCTTTATTTGCCTTTGCTACAGTTTGAGCATTAAATCTTTCTGATTTATGTTGTTCTAATGCTTCTCGTTCACGTTTTTCTATACCATTTTTAGTTGATTTTATAAAATCTTCTGCTTTTTCTAATGCTCTTAAGTAATTTTGTTGACCTTTTAATGCAGGATCATCAAAATCTCTCATATAATGACCATCGTGGAATGTATCATAAAATTCTTTGTCAAAAGCTGAAAAATGTGTTGACTGTACATCTCCTCTGCCGGTATTACCTGCAACATTCATCCATTGTAATGCGGATGCATCTAATATTCTGTATCCTTTATCATCTGCATAGTCAAAATCAACTTCTGTTTTTGGCACTGAAATTTTTGCTCCCGTTCCTAGTTTTGTAGGATCATAAACTTCCATTTCCGGCTTACTGCTTAATTCTTCCATTATCATATTTACATATTTGTCTTTGTATTCGTAAGCCATAACTTTTCTTGATGTTGATATTGCAGCACACATACCATGTAATCTTTGGTCTGTTGTTTTTATTATTGGCATATCGGATTCAGCTGTTTTTACAACTAAATCATTCAATAATTCTCCTAATACTTGTGGCTTTTTATCTTTTAATTGAGGTTTGATTTTGTAATCAGGACTCATCATTGTATTAAGTTTTTCAAGGCATGATTTCTTTTCTTGGGTTGTAATTTCTGATGATATAACAAAATAATCAAGGTTTTTTGCTATATTCTTAACTGCATCAATCTTTGAGTCATTCATTGCTTGAGGAAGTCCTTTTGTTTTTAATATGCTGTTTCTTAAATCCATAACAGCTTTTTCATCTTCCGTCATTTCGTGTTTATCTATAAATACTTCCTGAAACTGCTTTTGTAATTCAGCTTTATTTGCGGATGTAGTATTTGCTAATGCCTTTGCTGTTGCTTGTTGTAATTTGCCTTTCCAATCATTATTAGTCTTTTTATCATCTAATTCAAAGCTTGTACCGTATCTTAAGCCCTGTGCTACATTCATTAAAAATTTTATATTTTCTTCTGAAGAATCTTCTGATAATTTATCAATTGCTGTTGTGATATTTCTTTGATTATTCAGAGTAAGTGCATCACCCTGTTTTCTTAATTGTTCAACAGTGTTTTTATCTTCTCTTTTACCGGTAAATGAAACATTATACATATTATTAACCCCCATAGTCATGCAGTTTACCATGCTATTATACTACTATCTGCGTAGTTTGTTAAGGACGTAATTGTACAATGGACACTATTTTTAATATAAATTTACAAAAAAATACTTATAAATTATTCTTGTAAATCTTGAATTTGTTTATATAAATCAATTTGTTTTTTTGACATATTGTTTGGTAAAACAATTTTTATCTTTGCGTTTAAATCACCGTAACCGCCATCTTTTAGAGGTAAACCAAGCCCTTTTAATCTTAGAGCTTTGCCTGAGGATGTGTTTGCCGGAATTTTTACTGTTATTTTGCCTTGCGGTGTTTCTATTTCTTTATGTGTTCCTAATACTGCTTCAGGAGGAGTTATCTCAATAAGAGAGGTTAAATTATCATTTTCAATTGTATATTTACTATCTTTTATATTGATAACTAAGTATAAATCTCCTTTTTCTCCTGTTACGGAGGTTTTACCTTCTCCTTTTAAACGAACTTTTTGTCCAGCTTTAATGCCTTTTGGTAATTTAACTTTTACCTTTTTTGTCTTTGATATGACACCTGTTCCCTGACAAATAGTACAAAAACCGCCATTAGACGGACAAGCATTACATTTTTCCATTTCCTTGAAAGTTACGGATATTGGTTCTTGTGAAAACAAGTCTTTTACTGTTATGTTTATATTTTTGGTTTCATCTAAGTTTTCACTTCCTGATGGTGTGGTTCTGCTTTTATGTGTTTGTTGAGATTTTCTTTGATTACCAAAGTTTATATTAAAATCATCAAATCCGCTAAAGCCCCTTTTAGAAGATGAACTTGATGTTTGTCTTGCTGACATCATATCTCCAAATAAGGAACTAAAGAAATCGGAAAATCCGCCCATTCCTTCAAACGACGTGAAACCCCCGCCGGCATTATTAAAGTTGAAACTGTAATTTTCGTATCCCGGAGGCGGTGTAAAATCTGCTCCACCTTGCCAATTTGCTCCTAAGCTGTCATATCTTTGACGTTTTTCTTTATCTCCTAATACTTCATAAGCTTCATTGATTTCTTTGAATTTTTGTTCGGCTTCCTTTGTTTTATTTACATCAGGGTGAAATTTTCGTGCAAGCTTCCTGTATGCTGATTTTATTTCAGCTTCTGTTGCATCACGTTTTACCCCTAATGTTTCATAATAATCTTTATATTGCATACTTAAATTTTTCTCCCATTTATCATTTTAATACATTTTTGCTTAAATTATTTAATATTAATTTTTTTTTAATGCTTTTGAGCGCAGTTCTCTATGATATGTAATTGCAAATCGGTGTGCTTCATCTCTGATTCGTTGTATTAAAAACAGTGCGGATGATTCTCTCGGAAGCATTATTGAGGTGCTTTGTTCAGGTAAAAATACTTCTTCTTCTCGTTTTGCTAAGCTTACTATATCTATTCCGGTTATACCTAATTCTTTTACAATTTGCATAACACTTGATAGTTGTCCTTTTCCACCGTCTATTATTATTAAATCCGGTTTTTCCCAACCATCTTCACCTAATCGTTTAAATCTTCTTGATAAAACTTCTTTCATTGATTGAAAATCATCAGGTTTTCCTTCTGTGGATTTTACTTTATATCGTTTGTATAAAGATTTCTTTGGTAATCCGTTTATAAAGCAAACTCCTGATGCAACTGTATTTGTGCCTTGTATGTGTGAAATATCATAACATTCTATTTTTGATGGAAAATTGTTTAATTTTAGTTTTTCAGCTAGGTATGCACCAACTTCATTAAAATCATTGTTTATTTCAACCATAGCACTAATTTTAGCTTTTTTAAGAACATCTAACGCATTTTTATCTGCAAGTTCTTGTAATTCTTTTCCTGATTTTGTTTTTCCATAACTTATTTTAATTTTTTTACCTGATAAAATTTGCAGCCATTCTTCAAAGAGTGTCTTTTCTCCGGTGGTTTCTATTTCTGATGCAATAATCTTGTCAGGAAAATTTAGTTTTAACATTGAATAGTATTGTTTAAAAAATTCTTTAAAGAATTCGTTTTTATCGGCATCTTCCACTTTATATGTAAAAGATTTTTTATCAATTAATCTGCCCTCTCGTATCATTAGTATAACTATTGCAAATATTCCGCTATCTTGTAATATTGATATAATATCTTCATTAAGTTTTGTGCTTTCAAAAACAACTTTTTGACGTTCAAGAGTTTTCTTTAAATCAAAATAGCTGTCCCTTAGTTTTGCGGCTTTTTCAAATTGCTCTGTTTCGGCATATTTATTCATTTGTTCTGTTAATTGTTTAAGTAATTCTCCTTGTTTACCTGTTAAAAATAACTCTGCTTGATGTACAAGGTTTTGGTATTCTTCCGGTGTAACTTTGTTTTGGCATGGTGCAAGGCATTTTCCTATATCATAATAAAGACATGGACGTGATTTGAATTTTGGAGATTTGCATTGTTTTAGCGGAAAGATTTTTTTTATAAAATCAAGAGTTGAATACATTGCTCTTATATCAGTATAAGGTCCGAAAAAATGTCCTTTATCGGGATTAATGTTTTTCTTTCTTACTACAAGAATTCGTGGAAAATCTTCATTTGTTATAAGAAAGTAAGGATATTTTTTATCATCTTTTAAAAGTATATTATATTTGGGTTTATGTTTTTTTATTAGTTGGTCTTCTAAAATAAAAGCTTCAACTTCTGTATCTGTAATTATATATTCTAGTCTTTCTATATGTTGAACAAGTGCAATTGTTTTTGTAGATTTTTGAGAATTATTAAAATAACTTCGCACACGCTTCTTTAGATTTTTTGCTTTTCCTACATAAATAATTGTATTGTCTTTATTGTAGTAAAGGTAGCATCCGGGTAAATCCGGCAAAATGCTTAATGTTTCTTTCAGAGTATCATTCATAACGATATTATATCAAAAAATTTAAAGTATTTTTAACA
>AUXO015358373.1_pt1 | contig 13895 bp, 20 predicted proteins | sample 768731 | NCBI WGS metagenome assembly AUXO01 (sample SAMN02715735, study PRJNA202380) | gut metagenome | biome: sheep rumen | host: Ovis aries | place: New Zealand: Palmerston North | reverse complement strand
ATTAACACTTAACACAAAGGAAAAGCACCTAATCAAGGTGCTAGAGTGAATTTCCATACCATGCCTTTGCAATCATATTTAAAGTTATAAAGGGGTCAAATAAATTTATTAGATTGCTAAATTCAGTATACCATATTTTAATTATTTGTCAACTTCATATAAATATGTTGAATACACCCAAACTTCATGCCCATTTAATATTAATTTTGCACTATTTGTTGGTATATCTATTTCTTGTACTTCATATATATTATCATTTTTTACATAACTTACTCCACCTACTACAATATCATCTTGTCCGTTTTCATTACCACCAACATCTACTTCTTTCCAATCATCTAATGGAATCCAATGATAATCTTTTGCTTTTTCATTGTAATAAGTGTTATATGAAACTCCTGTTAATTTTGTATTTCCAAACCAATTTGTTCCTCTCTTAATAATATCTACTTTAAATACTCCATCAAATCTTACTTTACTTCCTTTATATAAAATTTGGTCTGCTTTTTCTCCCTCATTATTTACAGGTATTTGTGATAAATATTTCCAATTGCCTCCAAACCCATAAATAATATTAGTATTATCTGCAAAATAACAATCATCAGTATCTGTTTCATTAGGGAAACAATAAATATCATATCTATTCTTTTGCCAATTAGAAATATCATATTTATGTTGAGCAATCTCAATATGACAATGTACTCCTGTAACTTTACCACCATTTCCTGCTTTATCACCCATATTGCCAAGTTGTTCCCCCTGCCTTACTATCTGACCTATTTGAGCATCAAAACTATTGTCATGTGCCGTTACAAAAGTTGCATAATCAATATTTCCATTTGCAAATCTTACTTTTTCTAATGATTGCCACATACCTTGCCCATTTGCTAAATCTCTCCATATTAATTTACAATCACATGGTGCATAATAAGGATATTTTACACCTGCATAAGCTCCTCTTACATCATTAGCTCCTGTACCCCTATGAGTGCCCATATTTGAACCTTGAGTAATGTATAAGTCTGTGAATGGGCAAAGAAAATCCTGTATTCCACCTCTTACTGATTTTTGACCTTTATACATATTATCCCTCCTTATATACTTTACTTCCTAAAAAGAACCCCAATACTACATTTAAAGCACTTTTCAATTCTTCTGGTACTGCTAATTGTCTTATAACACAATAAGCAAACAACAATATTATCGCAACTGTTAAGAAACTTTTTAAATCAGTCCATGCTTTTTTCATCTAACCACTCCTAACTTATTTTCATTAATACTATTGAATAATTAAAGTCTGTATCACTTGAACCTGGGAACCAAGCATTTACATATATTTTATTTTCTCTAAAAGCGATTGCTCTTGGTATCATACTATATAATAACCCCATTGAAACTGAAAAGTTATATCCATACTCTCCCCATGTTACATTAGTTCTACTTGAATTTGATAAACCAAATGATACTACTACACAATTATTCATATTAAATCCTGTAGGATAGTCAAGTTGCCAAGTTGTTTGAGTATCATAAGTAGCATGTGGTGATGCAGTTAAAGTTTGCACACCTGTTATTACATAAAAATTATCTCCATGTATTTTTTCTTTTAAATTCCCAAAAGTAGTCTTTTTTGTTTCATCATTTATTGTATCTACTATTGGTAATAAATCTTCACTCTCTAATGATGTTTTCTCATTTAATTCTGATATTTTTATACTTGCCATATTTCCTCCTTTTAAGCCGTTCTATGCCATCTTTTTACTACTATATAAGGTTGTACAATATTGTGAGGTTGTCCCCCTCCTTTATTTTGAACTGCCCACATTGAACTTCCCGTTGATTGTGAACCAAAAGGCACAGTTTCTGCTTTACCTCCTGCATTATAATTACCTAACAAATTATGACTATGAGATGGCATTTCATTAATAGTAAGTGTATGTTCTTTTTCTCCTCCTATTTGATTTACACTACTGAAATCTGAGTCCGAACTATCTAATGCTATTAGTACTCTTCCTCCTGTATCTTCAACCCATGTTCCTCCCCATACATTATTAGGGTTAAATGTTGTATTTGATGTTTCATAATAACTTCCTACAGGATATATTACATCTATAAATGCTCTTAATTCACTTGCTTGTACTAATCTTTCACCATTTGCATAAGCATTTCCTCTTGCTCTTATAGTATCGGCTATTACATCATCACCTTTATTGCTAGTTGTATATTCACTTACATTTTTTTCAGGTAACTCTGTATATATATTTTCTTCTATTCCTGTTTTAATTGTTACTTCACTATTTAACAACAAACATTTATATTCTCTATTATTTACTCTCACACTATAATAATCAAGCCATTCTAAATATAATATACCATAAGTTGAAAAATCACATAAATTAAAATCTACATTATTTATAAAACTAAAAATATTATTTGCTATATCCGTTGAATGTGCATCCCATATATTAGTATCATTTAATATTATATTGTTTTTTACTTCAAATAATGTCATCCCATTAGCTACAATGCTTTGTGTATCTTCTACATACTCTGTCTTTGTTTCATCTGTTCCTGACATATTTAAAGCATTAATCTTTCCATATATACTTTTAAAAACTATATTTTTATCTTTAAATGGTTGTTCATCTATTGTGTCAACTATATCTACATTTTCATTATCAACTATCCACTCATTATTTTCTTCTACTATATTACCTAACAACTTAATTTTTAAATCATTATTTTCTACATACATAGAAACACCAAAATATTGGCATAACAAATCTAATAAATCTCTATATGTTATCTTAGCTTCTTTTATTACATCTATATTTATTTGATAATATTTATCTTTTATCATTCCATAAGGTGTTGGTGTTATTCCATCTTCTTCATATAATGAGTCATCAAAATTAATAGACAATATATTACATACTTTTTTTAAAAGTTCATCTCCTGTAGGGTTACCTATAAAATTTAATTCATCACCTATTTTTATCATGCTTTTTAACATAAAATCATAACATGTATAAACATAAGTTTTTGTGTCATTTTGATATTCTTTTTTATAAATTATATAATTACCATAATCTAAATACTCATATCCATTATCTGTTTTTATTCCAAATTGATAATTTATAACATTACCTAAATCTAAATTCAAATCACTTTCAAAATCTATTTCTTTCATTAATGTAGATAATATTTCACCTTTTATTATCTTCTTAATCATGTATATGTTTCTATCATCTATTTCAATACCTACATCACTATCACTAACTTTAGCAATTATTTCTAAACCATCTTCTGTTAGTATTGTTTCATCATTTTGAGTTGCTAACATTAATGGTGCATAAACTCCTATTTTGTTCTTATATTCTCTACCAAACCTAAACAAACTTTCTTTAAAATCTGCACTATGAGCTATCATATTACACCCTCTTACTTACTGATATAAAAGAACATGAAAAACCTTGATTTTTCTTTTGACTTTTTATTATGTCTTTATTTAATATTTCATAATCTCCCGTATATGTAGTCATTACTGCATAATCTCTTTTATATGGGTCATAATATCTTACAGTCTGTCTTGGGGCATCTAAAACAGGTATTATAATTTCTAATTCTTCTTTAGTTAATTTCCTAAATTGTAAAATTATCTTAGGGAAAATCCCAACTAATGTTGCAACCATATCACCATTCAAATTACGCCCACTATCTGAACCCCATAATTTATTATAACTGAATTTTGCTTCTAATATATACTGCCCCATATTTATACCACTTATTACTATACTATCTTTATCTATAAACATCTTAACTACCTATTTAACAAGAAATTATTATTATTATTAATCTCTGTTACCTTTCTTGCTATTGTTCTTCCATCTATATCTGTTACGTTTGTTAGATTTACTGTAATATACTTTCCTATTGTTGAACCTAATTCTTCTAATAATTGACTATCTGATAATGGTAAATAAGCTTCTCTTCCTGCTTCACCTGCAATAGCTCTTCCACCTGCAACAGGTACCCCTTGCCCTGGATTATTTAATATTGTTCCTTTTGCAAGTCTCGGCAATTTTATAGTACCTAACTTTCCAACTTTAATTCCAGGAACTGCATTTATAACATCTAATAATCTGTTGATTGCATTTATAGGCCTATTTAATTGGGTTTCAATTAATAATAATACTGCATTTATTATTCCCCTAAATATATCACCAATTGTATATCCAATTGTTTGTACTATTGCTTTCGCCGTTCCTGCCAAAACGCTCAGAACAGTAAAAAATATACCTTCTATTGTTTTTACAACTCCCCAAAATATATTTTTTATTCCTTCCCATGCTTGTTTCCAATTTCCTGCAAATACACCTTTAACAAATTGAATTATTCCATCTAATATTTGCTTTAAACCTTTAAATGTTGTGTCAAATCCGATTATTATTCCTTTAAACATGGTTATAAAAGTCTGATATATATTTGCTACTTGGTCACCAAAAAAATCTCTTATTGCTCCCATACTATCTTCTAACCACTTTATTCCATTTACTAAAAAAGCTTTTATTTCATCCCAATATTTTATTATTGTCCCAACTATCAAGATAACTGCTCCTGCTATAATCCCTGGCAATCCTAAAAAAATTATTCCTAACCCTATTACAAATACTCCAATTCCTTGAATAATTTTTCCAAAATTCTCCCAAGTTGGATTGTTTAAATAATCGAGTAAACCTTGTATCGCATAAACGAGTCCAGCCACTGCAACTCCTACTCCTAAAATTTCTTTCCAAGATATCTTATCAATAATACCCAATTTTTTTAAAAATTCTTCTAATTTTAAAGCCGCTAATGCCCCTGCAATTCCTAATAATGCCGATATGACTAAATCTTTATTTTCTGCAATCCATTTTATCCATTCAGGCACTTCACCATCAAGTTCTAATGTTGGCATTGCCATGTCACCTACACCACCTACATCACCAATACCTCCACCACTTGCTCCTCCTGTTGAACTATTATCTTGTAAAATATTCATTTCATCAAATCCTGCTAATTGTTTCTTTAATTCTTTGGCATTTTTTGATGCTTTGCCTAAATTCTTTGATGACTCTTCTGTACTTTCTTGCATCTTCATAAAAGCATCTTTACTTACATTTGCTAATATATTAATTCCAAACCAAGCATTTATGATATATGCAACATAAGTTATCACTTTTGTTAATAAATTTATTATGTTTTTTATTTTTGAACTTATCATATCTGCAACTGCACTTGTAACAGGTGATAATGCTTCTCCTATTACATATACTAGATATTTTATATTTGATATTAATTCTTTATTTGCTTCTGCTACTTTTTTAAATGCTTTTACTAAAACCATGCCTGCTAACCCTATTACTCCTAAAGTTGCCGATAGTCCCATAGATGCTAATGTTGCTTTTAACATTGCTTTCCCAATACTTGCTATTGTTACTTTAACTACTGTTAAAATACCACCTATAGCTCCTATTATTCCTTTTATCACTCCACCTACTACTGATAAACCTTTTGAAAATATGCCTGTAATTGAACTTGCTAAATTTTTAATTGTTCCTTTTACTTTACTTAAACCTTTATTAAAAGATTGTGATACATCATGAGCCGTTACTTTTTTATCAATATCTTTTAACCCCTCATCTATTCCTTTTGTATCTATCTTAGTACCAACTACAATTTTCCCATTTTCTTGCATTAAACAACCTCCTTTCTACAAACCTATTATTTTGTTTATTCTTTCCATGCTTTCCTCTTGCTCTTTTGTTAAATTATTCTCTTTTTTATACTTCTTTAAAGCAACCTGTTCTTTTGCCTTAGCCATCTTTTGCCTTTCCTTATTATCTTTTATTTGTGATACATCATAATTTCTTAAATTTCTAACTCTATTTAATGCACAACAATTACCAAATTCACTATTGCTTAAATTATTCAAATCATTATAAAAATCTTCCCAACTTAAATATTCCATGTCATAAGGGTTGTATTTATAATCATAAATAAAGCTACTTCTAATTAATGCTCTATCCTCTATATAATCCATATCAGGTTGTTCTTTACTACCAATCATTTCTTTACCACATAAAAGCCATTTTTTTACCCATTTTAGCAACTTTTCATAATGACTAGGGTTATCTAACCCCTCACTCCCAAAGACCGTGCAAATGATGCCTAATGCCCTCTCACAATCTCCTATTGTTTCATCTGTTGCTATCTTATTACACTCTATCGCTACTCTAAAATCAGTGTTTGCTTCATATATAGTTTCGCCTATTTGTATTTTTTTCATTCTATCACTTCTATTTGTTCTTTACTTTTCTTTACTGCTTCACTATACTTCTCTTTTACTTTATCTGTTATCTTCTGAATATTAACATCTAAATGAGGTGATATCTGTTTTTCTATTATTTCATCTATTTCTTGTAAAGTAGTCCATGTGAACTTTCTACCATTCAATAATTTTTCTACACCTCTTGGCCCTAAAAACATGTTATAAACTTCTACTTCTTTTATAAAAAAATTATTTAATGCTCGTATCTTATCTTCTTCATTCTTACTTAACAATTTTTTACCTTTCACATCTTGTCTTTTTTCAATTATTAATAATTGGTTTCTTAAATTTTCTTTATTCTTTTTATCTTTTTCTATTAATTCTTGATATCTTAAGGGCAATTCTATATCCTCTAAATCAAATTCTAAATACTCTCCTGTATCATTACCCTCACTATCAAAAATATTTAATTTTAATGTTTCTTCTTTATTTAATTTTATTGCATATTCTGTCATACAATAATCTCCTTTCTTATTTAAAAAAAGGCTAGAGCTTTCACCCTAACCCTATTTATCTAACTATAGACTTGCACTTGGTGTAAATGTTGGGGTGTTACCCTCAAATGTAACTGTTCCCTCAATAGCATCTCCATCATAATAGATGTCGTATTCTATTTCTGCATTTTCTCCCATGTAATTTGTAACTGTAATAATTACATCATTTTTCTTAGCAGGATAACTTGTTCCTGTTCCATTCCATCTGTCTATATCCAATACCTGTGATTTATAATTTAATTTATCTCTTCCTGCATTAATAAATTCAAATACAGGGTCACCTTTATAACATTTTTGTGTTACGTTTCCTTGTTTCTGATTAGATGAATGGTCATTTCTAGCATTATCTTCAATTATCCATTTTTCAGTGTCGACCTGTGGATTGTAAGATATTCCATATTCAGTTATACCTACACCTAATATATTCCAATTTGGAGATAAGTCCGTACCTGTATTCATGTATGTTACAAACTGACTACGATTAATCTTTTCAATTCCACTTGGTACATAATCTGCCATTTTAATCCTCCTTTTTTTATATTCTATATGTTATTTGTATTTGCATATCAAATGTTGCCTCTGTCCCATTTACATTATTCAATGTTCCACAATTTAAACATTCAATACTTTCTATATTTTCTATATCAGGCAAAATACCTTTTTCATTATTAGTCTCAATTATACTTTCTAATTCTTCAAAAAAACCTATACTTTTTAAATTATTAATTGTGTCTTGTGAATATGTTTTACGGCTTCTTAATGAATATACATCTTTCTTAATAGCAGGCCCTAATATCCATATTTCTACTGTTGACTCGGTTGGCATTTTATCTAATGAAAAATCTCCTATATCACCCAAAAAATCTGCTCCTATTTGATAATTATTTGTTTTTGTTAGGGTATTTAATATATCAAACATATAACTTCTTAATTTTGTTATTCTATAATCATTAACTTCTGCCATTATTTACCACCTCTATCAACATAAGCTTGTACTTCTTTTATAACCTCATCCTTTTCGGCACTCCACATTCTTTCATCCCAATGATGCCCTGCATATTCATGCCCTGCACTTTGATGATATTCAATATCTTTACCTGTATAATATTTTGGTTTCCCTTTAGGTGAAAACCATCCTACTATTATTCCATTTTCTTTTATTGGTATATTAGGCCCCATTACTCTACCCTCATACATATAATGAGCATAAGGAGCTTCATATATTACTTTATCTTTTTCTATTCTTCTTGTATCATAAGCTAATCCACCCTCACTATAAGGTACATACTTATCCATGTGTTCTGCACATCTTTTTGTAAATTCAGTATGAACAGGTCCACTTGGCTCTAATCCTAAATTAGCTACTATTACACTCGTTGGTTTTAATTCTAATTTTAAAGACACTATTTACCACCTAAATGTATATGTTTATTATCTCCAAATATATTATTAGTTATACTTGTTATATTATAAACTTGATAATTGTTTAAATCTTCTTGGGTTTCTATATCAATATCTAATGTGCCTTGTACTATGATGTCTCCAATTTTAAAATTTGATACATGTAACCCACTATTTTCATCATAAGGTATTCTAATTTCTACGTTGTTATTATCATCATATCCCTTATTCATGTTTGAAACCTCTCTACCAAAAAACCATACTTTTTCATAATTATACCTTTCCCATAATTCATTATGAGTCACTATATCTAATCCATTTCTATGGTATATTGTTAAGCTTGAATTTGTTATCATACATCTGCCCCACAATACATATAAGGTGTTCCATCTTCTAATTTACAATCAACTAAGTACTCTCTAACTATATTCTGAATTTCATTATTCTTTGACTCACTAAATGATACATTTGGTGTACTATATGAAACACTATATCCATCAGTACTTTCACTAGCTTTACTTTTATTGCTAGTTTCATATTCACTATATCCGTTTATTACTCCAATTAATTTATATACACATAATTTAGTTTCTTGACTTTGACTAGATAAATCTTTCAATCTACCAAAAGTATATTTGTCAATATTTTGTCTTGCTTCAAATTCTAATATATTAAAAGGCATTTCATTTAATGTGCCTCCTAATGCCTGATAATCATTGTATGTTAGGTATTGCCCACTAAAATCCATAAATGCCCTCCTTTACTATAAACTTACAATTTCACTTGCATCAAATTTTGCTACTACAACTTTTGTTTCATCAGTTAATGACGCAACATAATGTTCATCTACTGAAATATCAGTTGTTCTTGATAATGTATGTCTTTCAGTTTCTACGTTTGCACTTCTCTTCATAAAGATTGTTACTGCAGATAATTCTTCATCCCCTGTTTGACTTTCTGCTCTTAATTGAACAATTGGATTTATAAATAATGTTTTTTCTGCATTGATTGCTTTCTTTGTTGGTACAATACGAGTATTTGCAATCATACCAATTTCTCCACGCATAATAACATTATTATTATATTTATCATTTGAAATAAAGTCAGGGTCTTTTCTTAATTGTGTAACCTGTTTTGGATGGATAAACATAACTTTAGGTACATTCTCTTCTTCATTAAATCTGTCAATAGCATTTACAACATTATCATAAGAAATATCTCCCTCTAATGTTACACTATTTTGTGCTCCTTTTAATTCATCCATTACATCATTATCAATTTTCTCTGCAATTGATTTTCCTAATTGTGAATTTGCTTCACCTACAGGGTTTCCATATCCACTTAAAATTGCTTCATCAGTTAATGTAACTGCTTTCATAGCTTTTTTAACAGTATATGTGTCAGTATCAGTTTCTAACTTAACTGTACCTGCTTCTACTCCCTCTGCAACATCTTCTGCCTCTCCAATATATTTATATCTTGGAACTGTAATTGTACTTCCTGGTTGTCCTACTAATGTAGTATCAATTTTAGCAAATGGTGTTGCCACTATTTTTTCACTTATTTTTGCAGTAATCATTGGTGCCATTACTTCTGGGTCAACCATATTCTCTAATTTAGTTGTACCTGATGCAAACATCTGAATATTTAATTTTAATTTATTCATTCTTTCTCTCTCCTTTTATTCATTATATTTTCTAAATAGCTCGGGGTTATTCTGTTTTAATTCTAATCTTTGTTTATAACCCATTTTGTCAAATGCTTCTTTAGTCACTACACCCTCTACACTCTCATCTACTTCTGACATATCTAACATTTGATTAGGATTTTTAAATAATCCTTTTTGCCCATTGGTAATTTCTTCAAATAAATCTTTTGTTGACTTACCAACATTCGCCTCATTCTTTAAAGCATCCTTTAATTCGCTCACGATAGAATTTTTTGTGTAGTCGTTCACAAATTCTTTATCACCAATTACAGAGTTAATATTATTCATAATCATATCATCTTCTGCTTTGGCTTTCTTTTCTGCATTGCTTTGCTCAATTTGTTTTGTTAATTCATTATACTTGTCTTGCAAATCAATAGCATTTTTTGAAGTTTCTTTAAGACTTAAAATTTCTCCTTTCAATGATGTTATTTCCTCTTTATCTTTTGTTACATTCTTTCCATATTCTGCCATTATGCAGTCCACCATTTCAGGGTCTAATTCTAATCCTAAAAGAAATTGCCTCATATAATTTCCTCCTCCTACATTTGTTATCGCAGTAGAGTCTGCGTTTAGATTTAAAAATTTTTTTAGCATATCGTTGCTAATAACGAATGTCCTTTCGAACTATTTACATTGTAGCATATTAAAAATAATCTGTCCAATTAAGAAAACAAACAAAAAAAAAGAACTATTTTGATAGTTCCCAATCTAACTTTGTATTTTTTTCTAAATTATCCTTTTTTTTTAATAATTGTAAATTAGTATAATGACATAATTTAATAACTTGTTGCTCTGTTTTTGCATTTGCTAACGGAATTATGTGGTCTATGTGTACATCTTCTTTTTTATCATAATCATAACCATAATTATTTTTAAATGTTTTCAATAAGTACTCATATAAATAATCTAATTTGCAACCTACTATATCTTCTGTTTTCTTACTTTTTGATAATCCTTTTCTAGTAAAAGACAATCTTATCATACCTCTTATTTGCCTTTTTATTTTATAAACATTATCATATTTTTTTCTATTTTTTTGATACTCGTTGTTTTTCTTTATTATCTTTGATTGATTTTTTCTATAATAATCTTCATACACTTTTTTCATTTTTTCTTTATGTTGTGCTCTATATTCTTTATAAAATTCTTGATGTGTTAACCTATAATTTTTGCTATATTCTAATTTGTGCTTCCTCGTTTTTTTATAATATTCCTTTTTATACAAAGCTTCACAATTTCTACACTGTCTACTATTTTTTCTAAACTCATCAATTTTCTTTTCTGTTTTGCAATCTCTACATATTTTTGTTTCCATTTTCCCCCCCTTATTTAATAATTATATCATAAAAACGTGTCAAAACACATTCCTTTCTAAATATTTTCTCTTAATTATTAACTTACCTTTACTACCTTTATCCCATTTATGTACTCTTTCAAATTCACTTAATAAATAATCTATATAGACCCTTTGTTGTATTGTTGGCTCATGTTTTTGCATATTTATATAACTAAATAACTTGTTAATAGCATTGTATGTCTCCATATCTTTACACTCTATTAAATGCAAATATTGGTGACTTATAGGCATGAGTAAAGCTCCATTATCTATAGTTTCTTTTCCACCATCACTTTTCTTCAATATATGGTGATAAGTTAAATCTTTCTTTACTAATCTATAATTTAACCAATCTAAACCACTAATAGGTTTATATATTTTTAACATTTCTTTTTTTATACTATTCATAATTAAATTATAGTACTAAATAAAAAAAACTCAAAATTGAGTTTTTATTTTTTATCTTCATCTATTCTTTTTAATAATTCAAGTATTTCTGCCCCACTCATATTAGTTGTTTTTTGTAAATGTTCATAAGTGCCTTTATATCTATCCATTAATGCAATATCATCTGCAAATGTTCTAACACCTGCTTCTTTTTCTAATTTATTTAAATACATTCCTGGATTATTTTTAGCTAAATATTCATCACTATTCAATATTCTATCTTGATATGCCTTTAATTCTTGTTTATTAAATTCCGAATATATATTTTGTGCTTTCTTACTATCATCATAACTTATTATTCTAAAATCATCTGTTCCATATTTATCTCTTAAATAATCGCTAAATCTTGATTTTACGTTTTCATCTTCTATTCTAATACCATATTCGCTAAAATCTTTTGCTCCACTTGCTCTTGGAACTTTTTTGCTTCTGCTACCATAAAATTCTTCTCTTAATTTCTTCCAATTTTCATTAATTTCTTCTTCTTTGTATGTTCCATATTTGTCCTGTAAAAATTTATGGTATTCGTCTCTTTCTGCAGGATAATCATAACTATTCATTTTATGCATTTTCCCATCTTGTGCCATATATTCTATTTCTGTTGGTTGATATTTAGATTGTTCTTTTTCATTTATATACTTATTTAATGCACTATTAGGGTCTTTAATTGCTTCATCAACACTATCATATTTCTTTTCAAATCTTGTTCCTTTATATGGGTCATATTCTTTTGTTCCATCTTTTCTTGTATAAAATTTATCTTCTCTGCTAAATAATGGGTTCTTGTTTTCATCTATTTGCTTATCTGTATATGAATACACATCATTTAATGTGTCATTCCTTTTCCCTATATATGCTTTATTAATGTTTTTTACTGCTTTATCATATTCTTCTTTAGTTATTTCTCCATTATATTCCATTTTAGAAACATTATTTAATGAGTCTTTATATTGCTCTTTTAAATCTTCTTCTCTGGCACCTTTTACTGCTTCTTCATTCATTTTTGTTTTAAATTTTCCACTATCTTTCATAGCATCTGATAAACTCTGACCTATTTTTATGAATACTCTTCTTCCACCTATAGTCCTCCATACGCCTTCTGAACTATCATATATCTTACTTATACTTACCATTTTTGGCCTTTTTCTATTTGCCATTTTTATTCCTCCTATTTATTCACTTTCTTATATTCAAATCCTTTATGTCTACCAAATATTTTTTCATTATACTTATCTTCTTCTATTGCAATCTTTATTTCTTGATTACCTTTTTTTATCATCTCATTTGCCCATCTTCTATTAGTATGGTATTCATGTGTTCTGTTCCCACATTTACTACAATTATGATGATTTTTTCTTAAAGGTGTCATATATTCTTCATTGTATCTTTCTATTTCTCCACAATTTCGACATATAACTAATATATCTTTTTCCATAATTTCAACCCCTTTCATTCTTTATAATTATCCTTTTAAAATTATACACAAACCCTCTTCATGCCAATACCTAACAACTTTTTCTTTACCACTATAATTATTAAATAATTCATCATATGTATATTCGTGCATAATTCCAATAGATTTATTTACTTCACTTTCTTTTAATATAAATATATTTTCATTATTTTGTAATTCGTTTTTTATTATTGTAAATAATGCTTTCATAATTCTACCCCTTTCATATGTATATATTATAACATATTTTGTTTAAATTGTAAACATTATTATTCTTCTGACTTCTTTGTTCTTCTTTTTGGTTTTTCTTCTTTTGGTAATTCTTCTTCTACAATATCTACAGGTTTTTTTACTTTATTTTTCTTTTCTTCTTCTATTATTTCTACTGCTTCATGTTCTCCTAAATATTCTGCTCTTATTTTATTTGTTGTATACTCTTCTCCTACCCTCCTTTGTTTTTTTTCTTCCATATCATAAAAGTTCTTTATTACTTTTACTTTTACTTGCATTTTTTTCTCCTCCTTATATTTTGATTTACTCTCAACTATTATTTTATCATAACCATCCAAAATTTGCTTAAATGTGAATTTTAATGGGGTTTTCATCTTTAATGCCACTTCATCTGCATTTGTATTATCTATATTATAAAATAATGCGTTCTCTCCATCTTTTATCCCTATTTC
>AUXO013460411.1_pt1 | contig 13899 bp, 12 predicted proteins | sample 768731 | NCBI WGS metagenome assembly AUXO01 (sample SAMN02715735, study PRJNA202380) | gut metagenome | biome: sheep rumen | host: Ovis aries | place: New Zealand: Palmerston North | reverse complement strand
TCTGCACGATACATAATCGTTGCATTGCAGAACTTTCCTCCATGCCACATCTGCTCTTGAATATGTTCATGATCAAGCACCACCTCTACCTCCTTTATCTCTCCCGTTGTGCGATTGTGCGTTCTATGGTTCGTGATGCAGATGTTGCACTCCGGATGGGATTCCATATAATCAAGTTGGATATGCAACTTATGCTCATTATGCCAATAGTCATCGTTATCGCAGTTGCAGATATACTTGCCCTTACATGCCTTCACGCATGTTGCCCAATTGGCTCCCAATCCCATGTTCTGCTCATGGAACAAAAGTCTGATAGTATCTGGATGCTGCTCTTTGTATTTGAGCAACACCTCTCGCGCATTGTCTGTACTGCAATCGTCACCAATCACAATCTCCACATCTGCATCCACTTTCTGCGCGAGGATGCTCTCAATCGTCTGTCCCACCGTATCCGCACGGTTGTAGGATGGGATAATGGTCGATATTAAAATTCTATCATTCATTCGTTAATTCTTTCACTCTTTAACTCATTCATTCGTTAATGCGAGTAATTCTTCCATTTTCTCATTCAATTCATCCTTATCTAACTCCCACCATTTAGACGCCTCAACTTTCTTAATCTGCTCAGGTGTTAGTCTATATCGTAATATCTTTGCCGGATTGCCGACTACTATTGCATATGGAGGAACATCATGCGTCACTACCGCTCCGGCACCAATCACCGCGCCATTTCCTATCGTTTTACATCCGGACAGCACTACCGAATGGCTCCCAAACCACACACCATGTCCCACATTCAGCGACGGTTCCTTCACGAACTCCCGCTGCTTCGATGCTCCTGAACAATACGTGTCATACGTTATTGGATGTGTCGTAAATAACCCCATCGGATGGTCACAAGGAAATAGAGACACATAATCAGCAAACGAACAGTAATTTCCTATCTCGATATTATTCCACCACATAGCAGAGTTATTCCAGCATCCGCCATAAGTTCCATAACCGATACTCAGTCCATGCAGTTCCTTATACAAATCCCGAATCACCTTCGAATAGTAGTAACTGCCATCTAACTTAGCTATCTTCTTCTCAAGCCATCTGCATAATTTGGCGTTGGACGAATGTCGTCTATACCACACCAACATATTACATAGTATATTCTTCATATTCGTATTTATAACCAATATCCTCGTTCTATTAACGCTTTCCGATGTTCTCTCATCGATTGTTCCCATTTCCTATTCTGTTGTTTGGATAGTTTTCTATATCTATAGAAAAGCAGTCCCCATAACCTCTCAACTCCAATTGTCATATAGAGACAAGTCACCATCCTAAAGAACAGATTCTTGCGAATTAGAGGTATCTGTCTCAGTAATCGTATTGCACTCTTATTCGGCCCAATCCGTCGTATAAGCAATGCCAGATATAATTTGAGATACCTATCGTACGTTGTGCCAAATTTCTTTTCAATCGCTTGCGTGACTTTGTTTCCGAGATACACATGGCTCATCCATTTGTTTCCTTTATGGATTGTACTGGCAACCCCGTCATACGTCACTCTATAGAAATAATCCGCTTTTGCTTCTGTAGCATACGCATATCTCATTCCGCTAATCATCACCTGAAATGAGAAATCCGAATCTTGCATCGACTTCACATCTTTATCGAATTGCAGTCCTAATTCATGTAACCGCTGTATACGATATATGTTCGTCGAAACAGCCATCGGTATGTTCATGCTCAGCATCGCTTGCAGATCATCGTCAAATGTCTTCACGCCAAACACCGGTCCCCATTCCTCGTGTATTTCTTCCGAGAATGCCATGATCGGGAACACACCACAGTCTAATTCCGGATGCGCCTCCATAAACTCCACTCGCTGCTCAAAGCAATAAGGAGCGATCAAATCATCCGCATCTAAGAACACTAGATACTTTGCTCCTTTTGCCTTCGCAATTCCTATATTCCGACATGTCTGTCCTCCTTTCGGTTCTCTATCACGGCACACATATTGGATACGCTCATCCTTTGCCTGGTATTCCTGGATTATCTCTGCCGTACTGTCTGTCGATTGATCATCTACACAGAACGCACACCAATCTTGGAATGTCTGTTTCTGCAAACAATCCAACATCTCTGGAAGCAGTTTCTCCTCATTCCAGCACGGAATAATGATGGCTAATGTAACTTTTTTCTCTTTATTTTGCATATTCACGAATTGTTTCACTATATAATTGATAATGCATCTGAGCTATTTTAGATGAAGATATTTCTTTTATGGCCTTTTCCCTATTCTCGATTCCTTTGTTTCCTTCAGCCAATTTCAAAGCCGAACGAATCGCGCTAATGACCGAATCAGTATCCGTAGGATCGAAAGTCGGATTCCCGTATGCCTGTAACAATTCTGCAATATTTCCGATTTTAGGGCCAACAACAACCTTTCCCATAAGATATCCCAACGGCACATTCCCCGAATTAAGAATATCCGTCCTTTGTATAAAAGCTATTTTAGACGCTCCATAGTACCACACGAGTTCCTCATCAGAACATCTCTTACCTGCAACTATAATATTCGGATATTGAAGATAATGTTTGCTTAACGTTATTATCCGACGTAAACTATTTCGTCCTATGATACGAGGAGACCAAGACAATTGATAAAAACTCGGTGCTAAAAATACGACATTCTCCTTTCTCAATTGACATGCGGCATTCCTAAGCAAATCTCGTTCTTTCTCGCTGCGGAACAAGCCGAACGCCAGAATATATGTCTTATCATCTCTTAAGTGAAGTGCTTTGATGCTTTTATCTTTTGTTGGTATATTGGTATATACCTCGTCATATACATGGTGCGGAATCACCACATGACGAGCCTGACAATATTTTTTCTCTACCAATCTCCTGCTGATCTCACCCAAATGGATCATTACATCACAATTCCGATACGCAATGTCATAACATGACGCACTGACAGAATCAGTCACATTAGCATGTGGCTGTAGATTATGACAAGTTACCACTAACGCAATACGATGCGCTTTTATCTCCTGAAGTCGTTTGGCCAAGTCGCATCCTCTGTTCACGGCATTAGTAAAGCAATTGGGCCACATTATATGAACTATATCATATTCGAAGATTTTATCAGTCCAAAAATCACTTTGCTCAGCCGCGAAAGTAACTTCCGGATGCATACGTGATATCACATCAGCATATGTATATACATACGGCTGAGCATATATCGTATTTTCAAATATGGCTATAAAAATTTTCATTTCTTCTTATTTTGTTAGTGCATGTTCTATATATCGAATTGACAATTCCTTATATTCTTCCATACTCATATTCACCATCTTCCAATCCGGCTCATTGTTCTCACCCATAACACCAAACATTTTCATCAAGGAAGCAAATCGCGCATTACCACGTTGCTTGTTCTCCACCAAATAGAACGGCTTATTAAATATTAGCGAAAACACCACCCCATGATATGAATTCGTCACCACATATTTCGCATCTACAAACGAACGCAACCATTGCTCTACTGACATCCGATCATCTCCATCAATGGAAGCATAAAACGGAGTTAACTTACGCTCCGAAGCAATCTTGCACACCAATGCGTCAAGTTCCTCATTTCTGTCTAATACGTAGCAGAACAAATTGCCATTGGAAGGATGAGTATTGCCATTCCGAATCAATTCCAAATAATAATCTTTAGATAACAGCATCGTTGGATCTACCACCAATTCTGCTTGCGGCTCATTCCATCCATGACGCTTCAATATATCCAAGCCTGATTCTTCGCGAACTGATACTGCGTCGAGTTGCCGATACAAGTCACCTAATCGCTTCAACTCTTCTACATCATATTCCATTTCCGGCAAACCAAACGACGCTGCGTAAGCAATCTTCTTTGTCCCTTCTGGAGCGAAGTCCAAGAAGAAATGCTCTACTCCCCAGCGCTGTGTGTAAGCTTTTCGCCACACTTGATCCGAACCAACAATGAAACAGTCATATTGTGTACAGTTGACATGTTTATTCAATGATTCTTCATCGTATAACAAAGGTGAATGCGGCACATACCGCTCAAAGAATGGATACGCATGAGCACGTATCTCCTCCCATTGATAATCCTCATGCTTCCAGTACAATACAGGATTATGCTTACGCCTCAGGATGGCTTTTATCAAATTCTTTGTTGCTACCTTTACTTTCCTTTTTGCCGAATCTTGCAACCATGTAGATCTGAAAAACAGCACACTCACATCGTGCCCCATGTCGCGCAGAACGCGAGACATGGCATATCGCTGCAAATGTCCTCCGTAGTTATTATCAACTCGTAATGTTAGTATAGCTATCTTCATTTATGCAACTTAATTTTAATTCGGTTAAACGATATTGTTAAGATAGCCGTAATTATCAGAATGAAAGCTAAGCCTGCCCATCTTTGGCGAAGGAACTCGAATGGGGGGGGGGCGAGCAATTCGCATAACGGAATGTGTATCAAATAGAATAGCAAGCTATTTCGACCAATGTAATCCAGTATGGGATTTGCTATGCTAAAAATAGAAATAAAAGATAGCATAACTATCGAGAAAGCAAAAGCGTGTATTGTTCTCGATGGTAGAGGTAGAATATTATAGTAAAAACTTACATAATATAAGATTATCCCGCCTATTAAGAAAGCATATTTCCAACTATATATTCGGGATAACTCTACTCTATATGCTGCCATCCACAAACCGGCTGCAATGCACAAAGATGTTCCATACCAGTAAAGCGGAAGTTTCAATATCTTCCAAGCTACGACATAGTACACTACGCTAAAGAAAGAAACTATTACCGACCGCGCCAACCTATTATTAACTAAAATAAATGTTATAATCGAAAACGCATACGCGACTACAATAACTTTTAGGAACCACATACTAGGAAAGGGAGGAAATGTCAAAGTGAAAAAATCTCTTAGCAGTCCGAAAGCGGATAAATAATTCACATGTTGGACACAATAAAGAATCTCAGCTAATGGCCATATAATAGCATACGGTATCAATAACTTTTTCATCTGTTTTGCAAAATACTCCCAAGTTACTTTCTCTTGTCGTTCCATTGAACAATACATGCCCCATCCGGAGATTACAAAAAAAACAGCGACACCAAGATACCCCCACCGCATGATACTTTCCGGGCAATCTGGATATAACTTGAACACATGATGGATAATAATCATCAACATACATATACCCCGCAAGGAATACGTATCTTGTGAAGCCATGAGAGGGCGACTATTTAGCAACTTATATCTCATATTTTTCTGACTTTCTACCTAATAACAGCAATGACAATATAGAACTCTTATTGATGATATTCATCACCATATAGCACATATAAATGATTATAATTGAAAGAAGAAGAGATGAGATAAACTGTAAGAAGAATATCGTTTGCCCCCCGTCAGCATTCGCCATATATAACACATAATCGCCAATTTGATATAATTTCGGTAAGAAAAACAAATGTAGTATATATACCTCTAAGGAATGTGCACCCAGGTATTGCAACCATTGTTCTATTTGAGAGCTTCCATTAAGTCCTTCCTTAAACAAATATACAATTGTCAATATTGCAGAGATCGGCAATAGACAACCTGTAATTGATTGTTGGGGGATATGGTTACCCATAATAGTAATCCAGTAAGTCAAAATGCCGAAAATTATAAGCGCAATAGTAAACACAATATTTTTTGAAAAGACATTATCAATCAAGCGATATTGATTGCAAATCACTCCAAAACAAAAATATGGATAAAAACGCCAATGCCCAACATCTAAAAAGGGTAGTCTCTCATATGGGATCAGCCGATTAAGACATAATAAAATTCCCAGGCTAATCAAACATAATATAGAAACAAATATATGTTTCCCATATTGCGATAAATATCTGCAAATAAAATCCAGCAAAATTGTAACCAAGACGAATTGGAATAATGTCCATAGGAACCAATATCCAAATCCTCCTCTCTGCAACCACAAAATGCCTCCAGCAAAAATGCTAGGAAATATTAAACTTTGTATGCGCTTCCATATGGAATGCCCTACATGTTTTATACCTATAGATTCATTTTTAACCGCAAATAATCCGGCACAGAACATTAATAGCGGCATATGAAAACTATAAATAAACCGGAATAGAAACATTGCGGATTGAGGGCCTTCATTTAATATCTCATATGGCTCAGGAAAACATGAAGGTATTACATGCCCCATGACCATCAACAAAATGGCGAATCCCTTTATCGAATCTATATATACTATTCGTGAGTGATTTCCCATATTTATGCCCATTCAATATTTTCTCGTATAATTTTTGCCGGATTACCAACTGCTATACAATGAGCAGGAACATCTTTGGTTACAACACTTCCAACTCCAATCACAGAGCCGTCCCCAATTTTAACTCCTTTTAAAATAATAGCGTTCGATCCAATCCAAACGTGATTCCCTATATTTATAGGTTTCTTGTTTATGACACCAGAAATACTATGAGAGTCACAATCACGAATTAAAACATTAGGAGCAATCGCGACACCTTCTCCTATCTCTATCCGGCTCTCGCATACAACTGAGGCATTCTCATTCATATATCCTCCATGTAATATTAACTCGCCTCCTTGCCGAAGATGTATATTTGCGCCTTCAAATAAAGTAAAATTCCCATCTACTATCAATGAACTTTTTTCCATCAACCATAACCATGAGTGGTAGTGCGAAACACCTGTACTCTTTCTCCCAATCCATAAAGATGCTCCCAGTCTTATAGTGGAATGATTATGAACTCTTACATCTGCCTCTTTAGAGCAATATAGGATAGCTTTATTGTTCAAACAGAAAGAAGACTTATTAAAATGCAGCATTTTACGAACATTCGATAATGAACATTCATTTTCAGAAACCAGCCATTTTAATATTTTACCAAATTTCCTCAGTTTCATTTACAATTGTGTAAAATCACAGTTATCCGGATCGAAGCGAAGCCTAGAATTTATATTAATAGCGTCAATAGAAGCCATTTCCTCGTCCGTTAAGTGAAAATCAAAAACATTAATATTATCTTTTATTCGAATTTTATTGGTCGATCTCGGTATAGGGATTACATCATTTTGAATATGCCAACGCAATACAATTTGCTGAAATGACTTTCCATATTTTTGCATCATTGATTGAATAGCACGATTTCGCAACATGCGATTATCATTGCGTGCCAGTGGCGTATATGCCTCCACTTGTATGCCTTTTTCTTTACAAAAATTAAGGAGATGCTTTTGAGTGAAAAGAGGATGTACTTCAATCTCATTTACCATTGGCACTACTTTGCACACATCCATAATTTTCTCTAAATGATGAGCGTGGCAATTTGCTGTTCCTATAACCCTGGTAAGACCATCAGTATAGAAAGCCTCCATTTCTTTCCATGTACTTAGATACAACTCGGGTACAGGCCAATGAAATTGAAGAAGATCAACGTAATCTACCCCTAATTGTGCCAGCGAATCCATAAAGCTTTGGCGCACACTATGGTTATATTGTTGATAATTGCCAATGCGAGTCGTAACAAAAAACTCTTTCCTAGGAATACCCGACTCTTTAATAGCACGTCCGATTATATGCTCGTTATGATATGAGATGGAAGTATCTATAAGCCTATATCCTTGCGAAAAAGCGAAGCATAAAATATCAACATATTCATTCTCACGAGCTTTTGTCCAATAGTACTTTTTATAATACTTCAAGCATTTATTTATATACCTGTTTTTAGATGCTGGTACATTCCATAAATACTTTATATCATCGGTGCCGAGCCCAAGTCTTGGCATCTCAACGCCATTTGCCAATTTAACATATTCCATCATGCACCCTCTAAAATTTCTAAGACATCACCAATAGTCTCAGCTTTTACAAATGGGCGTATTTTCACCGTCACACCAAACTCTTCAGAAATTCTTGCCATCAACAAAGTGAGTGTATATGACGAAAATTGTTCCCATTCCCTGAATTCAGCGTCTAGTGTCACTTCTTCAGGAGATACCTCGTTAAATACATCTCTGAAAATTTTTAATAATTTCTCTTCCATATCTATAATATTTTATTCTTTCCAATATACCTCTTCATCAACAACTCTAGCTGGATTTCCACTAACCATAGAAAACGCTGGCACATCCGTCACGACAAAACTATTCGCGCCTACTATGCCTCCAGGATAAACATGTACACCCGGCATTATGGTTGCTCTATCACAAATCCAACAATGGGTGCCCAAAACAATGGGTCTGCTGTATCTGTATCCTTGACGTGATATAAAGTGCTCGCCATTGGTATCGCGTATGATAACATTTCGTCCAAGGCTTACATGCTTTTGGAATGTGATATGCTCTCCGCAAACTATTTCCACATTCATATTCGTACTACCTCCTCCTTCAATAGTAAAAGTCGAATTTTCTCTAATCTGAATATCGCTACCTGAGAAAAATCTATATGAACCAAGACATTCCAACTTTGCTTTTTTAAGCATTCTTAACTTGGTGTATTTTTTCTCTTGCGGTGTATATGTCTCGCCAAACTCAACCACTCCTTTCACTATTATTTTTGCCGACTTATCTATTTGAAATATCGTATGCGGATGGATCTTCAAATAATGTTTTGAGTATATATCCGCATCTATATTCTTACAAAAGAGATTATAATAAATATTCTGCCAAAATGTATGTAAATTCCACCGACTCACTTTCCATGAGCGTCGTGCAAAACCGAGGATTCGAATAATCTTCTTTTTAATAGATATTTTTCGATTACTTTCTCCATGATATAGAACAAGATATCTATCCACCACTTCTTTAATGTCACCCTCCTGTAATTCGTTATAAAACTTAGTTCTATCAAAATTCACTACTGGATTAAAGGATTTCGTGAGAGCTGGATTTCTCTCAAGAGTATTTTCCAACTCTATGGAACATACTTGCAAATACTTCTTTACTCCCTCATCGAAATAATTAAATCCCTTCTGTGAGTTACACATAATGAGCGAAGTTCCCATATCATTATCATACTCTTTGGGTAAATACTTCTCAACACCCCAGAAATCAGCGATGCTGATATCTGCTATTCGAGGAAATCCTTTGAATTTACACTCATAACATGATGGACGAGCTCCAACTCCTAATTCCATATAGCATCTGCGAAAACTATTCTCATAGCGCGTCTCATATATAGTATCCTCGTTTTCAAACACAACCTTTGTGCATAGTGTACGCCACCCCAATTCTTTATTTTTATCCTTGATGTACACAACTCTCGAGCCGTGTTCCTTCTCCAAATGCTCTATGTATTTCTCCCAAAGCAATGGTGAATTGACATAGTTACAAATGAAATCCACCGTGATTAGATTCTCATAGTCTTTCCTCAAAAAGGCTTTCAATGCTGCAATCTGACATGGAGTTCCACACAACAATACCTTATCTCCTGTCACTAGCAATTCTTTGACTTGCTTATAGAATCCACGTGCATCACTCTGAATATACTTCGAACTGCGCAATCGCTCCAAGTCCTTTTTGTTATTCGAAATAAAATGAGACACGCTCCAATCCTCGTTCCAAATAGCTCCACCCACATAGTACTTCTGAAGATACGCTTTTTTCGCTAATGCAGAAAATGCACCTCCGGAAGTACTGTCGAACCGCACCTCCAAATTCTTATGAACAGCTGCAAAGCATTGCGGTTTCTCAAAGTCATTCTTTTTAAGTTCATCAATATTGATAACCGGACATACTTTATTGCAAATTCCGCAATCGACACAAAGTTCATAATCAATGACAGGATTCAAGAACCCTTCGCCATCTTTCACGAACGAAATAGCTTTCTTCGGACATGCGTCTTCACATACGTTACAGCCGCAGCATTCACTAATTTTTAATCTATCTATCATGCTTCTGTCAATTGTTTCTTTATCATTGGTCGATCAATCTTGTCGCTATTATTCAGAGGAAACTTCTCTATGAAATGGAACTTTGCCGGAATCATATAATGTGGCAACTTGGATTTCATATATTCCAATATCGGTTTTGTATCCGTCTCCTTGCCCTCAATAGCCAAATGTAAAATCAAACTTCCGTTCTCCTCCACTGCAAGGCATACCACATTCCGCTGCGCCACTTCCCTTGCATGATACTCAATCTCACCTAATTCAACACGGAATCCTTGTATCTTTATCTGGTTATCCATACGCCCGGAATACATAATATCACCATCCGCATCCTTATAGCACAAGTCTCCTGTATGGTAATATCGCTTTCCGTCTATTATAAAGAACGAACTCGCATTCTTCTCCGCGTTATTCCAGTATCCTTGTGTCACTTGTTCCCCGGCTATACACAATTCACCTTTCTCGCCATTCGGCAATTCCTCGCCTTGCTCGTTTAATATCACACCCTCACAATGCTTCAGCGGTTGACCTATCGAAATGATTCCGTTCAGTTCCTTATTACCACCGTCACGATGCAACCGGTAATAAGTGCAATATATGGTGCATTCCGTTGGTCCGTAGAAATCATACAATGTCACATCTGGACAATATTTGTATATGCTTTCCAGTTGTTCTCTTGGACATGCTTCTGCGGTAAGTATACAACTCTTGAGCGAAGTCATATCTATCTGTTCAAAGAATGGTTGCATATACCGCAGCATCGACGGAGCCATTACTGCAAACGTCAGGTGGTAGTCATCTATCAATCCCGCTACTTGCAAATACTTACCCTCGCCATAAGGCACCGTATAAACACTTGCCCCTTTTGTCAACGCACTCAAGTAACATTGCACCGACACGTCGAACGTCAAATCAAAGCATTGCAAACACCGATCCGTTGAATCTATCTGCACACCGGTTGCCCAGAATGAATCCATGAATGCAGCTATATTCAACCGCGACAAAGTAACGCCCTTCGGTTTTCCGGTACTTCCGGATGTAAACAGGATATATGCCAATTGACTATCTGGCACATCTTGCTTCGGTTCGAGATTTGCAGGACTATCCGCTTGTGTTTTGGTATTCAAAACCATCGCTTCCTCGTACCGTGTTTTCTTCGATGAGTCTAAAATGGTATCTATTCCCACTTGCTCGATAATATCCAAGCACCTGTCTATCGGCTGCTTGATATGCAATGGCACATAGCAATACCCCTCCAGCCACAACGCAATAATCGAAGCGTAGGTCTCCAAATCATTATTCGTCACCAACCCCACATGCTTATTCGGCATCTTCCTACACTGCACCAACGCACGAATATTTGCTATCCGCGCAGCAAACTCGCCATACGTATATGACTCATCCTCTATACTGAACGCTTCTTTCTCCTTGTACCGCGTACAATTCTCAATAATCGGATTTAATATCTGTTCGTAAAACATCTTCATTACCATATTTTATGGATTCTATTTTATGGATTCAATGTCATCACGCATTGCATCCGCAACAGTCAATTTTTCTATTCGTTATGTTTATCATTTCATTTTACTCCTTTATCGCACGATGCGATGCTCAATGAGTCAATGTATTATGTGTGATGTTTGATGCGTTATATCGCAATATATCCTCACAATATCTTCCTCATCTTTATCACACGATGCGTGTCATATAATCACACGATGTGCAATTTGGGCGCAAAGTTACAAAAAAATTCCCACATATGCAAGCATATGGGGAATAAAATGCGATTTTTCTTTATTTTGTAGCGGAATTACTGCAAAAATTACACTATGCTATAATTATGCACTGCAAATTTTCTCTCATAACGAGGTATTTCTCCCTCCGACTTCACATCCATATTCAACTCATTCTGGAAGCCCAAACCACACGCATAATGTGCATCAAAAATTTGCGACATACGTATATTTGTTGCAAAATAATTCATATTATCAGCATATTGCTCAAAATGTTTCTTATCCACAAAGAAGTAACCTGCTAATTCTAACTCATCAAAACACATCAAGTGCCCGTTATTTCGCTCTCTAAAGTCCAGATATTCCGAGAACATATCTGCCAATTTCCCCTTCTTTAATTTCTTCATCAACAGTACAAATGCTTCTAAATCATCAATCCCTACCGACCAGGGATAATGGGCTTCCGACTCTTTTTGTAACAAATTGCTTAGGTCCGTTTGAATATAAGCATAACTATCTCTCGTCACCACTATCGTGAAGCAATCTTTAACATCATCGCTCTTAATGACTCCCGCTATTTTATTGCACTTCTGACTATCATAGATCACAACATCCCGCTCTCCCATCAATGCTTTCTCCACTCGCCTACACTGCTCATATCCCTTCTGAATGCTCCGCTTAAAATCATCGTTTATCCGCGTATAGGACTGATAGGGATTGATACGTGGGCTGCGTTGTGAGTAATCCTTAACTTCTATAATAAAACAATACCCATCTTGCTCATAAAGTAAATCTTGTTCTGTGTTGGGCTCTATCGAATAATTGGTAAAACGTCTTGCATCCTCTGTAAAAATCATATCCAACACTTCCTTAACTTTCTTCTCAACTTCTTTCGCTTTGTGAGCCACATATTTACTCTTCTGCTTGATAGATAGCAGGTATTCATTGAGCCGATCATACACTGCCTCGGCTGAAAATTTCATATACGGACAAATGTACTCATCTCCGATTAGTATAAACGGACGGGCGGTATATTCTCTTGTCTCTGTATAATAATTACTGCGTGATCTTAACACATCCTTCCGATATGTCAGAAAGGACAATATAGCATCTACTCGTGCTCGCTCAATATCTATATCATATAGGCAATTCGTCGGGAGCACAAAAACAGATCCTAATTCCATGCCAAATGCCGCCAAATCCTTTAATTCCGGCTGATTTGCCCACTCCTCTGGAGGGATTCCCCGTTCATCGAATTTTTTAGTTAATTCTCTCCATTTCCGGCTGTCGTGTAGATAAGTAGCCCATTGTACCATGCAGTTCGTATACTTCTGATTATAGCTATATTCCACATGGATTAGAAATCGCACAATATCATCTATGCCAAAACCGAATTCATCCAATATATTTTTCTCAAAAGGAGCAAAATGCCGTTGAATGCGCTCTAACACCTGCTCATTGAATGCATATCGCGGGTTTGAATAGGACTGTATAAATGTCGCCAAAGATACCGATTTCTCTCGTTGTTGTTCAAATCCATTCTCTTCAAATCCGGAAATTGTAAGGAAATAAGACATTTCTATCTCATTGAGCAACTTTGTTAGTTTTTTCCAATCCTGCGAATCTATCTCTTTTTGGTTTGTCCTGTTTTCTGCCGCATAAAACATATCCACCAGATACACCATTTGCCGCATAGGAGATGCCACACCCTCTAATATCTCAACCTCATCCCGGTGGGCAATAGATGCTAGCGCAGTTTGGACATGTACCATGAGACTCCGCTCTTTGATAGGACGTAGAATCTGCTGGATATCTGTCATAATTGCTTCCTGCGTCCGATGATGCTTCTGCAAATACGACAACATCTCCTTCATTTGTTTCCATTTATCTGCGTCTCTACCATTCATTGCGGAATTCCCAGCCCCATCGGTGGTTGATTATATGTATATTGATTGTTGGTCATGTGTTTTAAAGTTTATAGGACGCTGCGCTTTAGTTTAAAGGACGCGAAGCTTTAGGGGTTAGGACGTCCGAACGACTATAGGACTTAGGACGCTGCGCTATAGGTTGTTTACGCTTAGCGATGAGACCAGATAACATTTTCGCTTTTTCGTTGATTAATGATTCCAATTGATTAAACTCCTCTTGACTAATATACCCAAGGTCGCATGCAATATCCAACTGAGAGAAC
>AUXO018401855.1_pt1 | contig 13902 bp, 11 predicted proteins | sample 768731 | NCBI WGS metagenome assembly AUXO01 (sample SAMN02715735, study PRJNA202380) | gut metagenome | biome: sheep rumen | host: Ovis aries | place: New Zealand: Palmerston North | reverse complement strand
TCGTTGGTATGCTGGAGAGTTTCGATATCGACGATGCCTCTTTCGCTTTCCTTTGCCACATCGATGGTTGCCTGATGCAGGGTTTCCGCATTCTTCTTGAGCAGGTCGTTTGTCATGTTGGTGACTTCACGTTCTGCTTCCATCGCCTGCTTGGAATGTTCAATGCCAAGTGAGAGAACAATCTGGTTCTTCCAGAGCGGGATGGTGTTGACCAGTGTGCTCTGGATCTTCTCTGTCATCAGTGTGTCATTGTTCTGAACCAGACGGATCTGCGGTCCCATCTGAATGGAAACCTGTCTTGTCAGTTCAAGGTCATAGAGTTTCTTTTCGAATCTGACACATGCCTGTTCCAGGTCATTGGCTGCCTGCGCATCTTCAGGAAGGTTGGATTCCTTTGCCTTCTGAATCAGTGCAGGAAGTTCTGTTTCACGTACTTCCTTCAGCTTCTTCTTACCGGCAAGGATGTACATGGACAGCTCTTTTGTATTCTGTGCATTGCGTGCATAGAGTTCATCGAGCAGTGCGATATCCTTTAACAGTGTGATCTGATGATCTTCCAGAATGCCGGCAATCTTTTCGACATTGACTTCCGCTTTGTCATACTTTGCCTTGTATTCTGTTATCTTGTCTTTTCCTTTGCCGAAGAGGCTGTCAAAGAAACCTTTGTTTTCCTTGGGATCTTCTGTTGTCTTCAGTTCAACAACCAGGCTGCTCAGCAGGGTGCCGATTTCGCCGAGGTCCTTTGTACGGACATTCTGCAGCGCGGTATTGGAGAAATCCGTAACTTTCTTCTGTGCGGAGGAACCGTACTGAAGGATTGTATTGGATTCAGTGATGTCAATCTTCTTGGAGAAATCTTCAACCGTCTTGCGTTCTGCCGGAGAAAGCTTCATTTCTTCAAGAGGATCCTTTTCAACAACTTCTTCTTTCTTTCCTTCCAGTTCTTCCAGCTTCTTTTCATTTTCCGCCGCGACTTCATCGGGGGTCAGTGTCAGTGTAATTGTGGGTTCTTCCTGAACCTGTGCCTGGGTTTCCTGATTGTTATTCATTTCACTCATGATAGACTCCTTCGTTTTTAATTCGAAATCAGTATAGCATGACGGATGCGTCAAGCGTCCGTTTCTTTACGTTTTTTGAGATTCAAAAGCCAAACCAGAATGTTCAGACCGATCAGTACAGCGACCGGAATGGCGATGACTTTGAGATAGAAATCAACTGTGGGCTTTCCTGCATGCTTGAACAGTTTGATGATCGACTGGGCAGATACTTTCGTTCTCTGCTTGCGGGCTGACTTGTAATTGGAAGGCAGGACATCGACGCCATCGCTTCCTCTGTCAAAATGTGCCATATAGGAAGTGATTGCCGACCACAGCTTGACTGCCGCTCCGCCGTCGGTGCGCATTGTCATGACATCATAATCCGCAACCTTTTTTCCGCTTTCATCATAGACGCCTACCGGCAGGTCATATTCTGTTTTTCCCTGCATGGTTTCAATGGCCTGCAGAACTTCGGCAGTTGTGATCACCGGATACATCCGGTCATCGGTAGCGGCGATGTAATAGCCGTCCGCTTCTTCTGTATACACATCGACAACCCTGTTTCCTTCCGGACGGTTCGTCGAATATTCATAGCGCATTCTTCCGAAATGCAATAACTGTCCCGGGTTGTTTGCATTCAGAAGCAGATCCAGTTCACAGAGGTTTCTCAGATCTTCCCCGCTCATGTAAACATGAACAAGATTGTATCCCGGGATGCCGTCGGAACCCATGCCTTTGTAGGCAAGCGCGAACAGATCGTTCGCATATACATTTCCGGCAACCAGTGTTCCTGTGACCATGTTTTCCATGATGATGGAAACCGGCTTGGCTTCATCGGATCCGGAAGGAACATATGCTTCAATCATTGCGTCCGTCACAAGGTCTGCCGCTTCCGCATAGCGCTTTGCGGTGCCGAAACGGTCATAGGTTGTCAGGGAATAGGTTGTTTTGAAAGCAGGTGTGGAAGCTGTAAGGCCGAATCGCTTCAGCAGCTGATCCTGCACTTTGGCACGGTAATCCGCAACTGCCGTACGGATATCATCATTGGGAGGATAGGCATCCGCATTCACTGCCAGGTGATCATAGGATTTTACCGATCCGGACTGAGGATCAATGTCCAGCAGTCCGAGTGTTTTTCCGTATTGATCCGCCTGGGCAATGATCGTATTGCCTGACTTTTCATACTGATCCGGCGCGATGGCACTGTCTGCTTTGATCAATACATCAATCTCTGCCTGCGCACAGATTTCTTCATAATTGTCTTTTCCGCTGTAAAGGCAGATAACCAGGTCTGCGCCTTCCTTCTTCAATGATTCGGACGCATTCACTGCAGCCTGTACCGGATCCGCAATCTGCAATGCGGCACCGTTGGCATAAGCTTCATTGAGCGGCATCAGTCCGAATACGCCGACTTTGTATGATCCGGCATCCAGAATGGTATAGGAACTGCCTTCAACATTCTGCCATCCGGCTTTTAAAGCATCCGCAGCGCTTCCGCTGCCGAAGGAGATATTCGCGCTGACCATTGCCGGCGCTTCTTCTGCAGCACTCAGCATCTCACCGAAATTGGAGATGCCGTAGACAAGATCGGTTTCTCCGAATGTGACGGCGTCATAACCCATCTGACTCATGAGGGTAAGATCCGGCGCATCGGAAGTATTCAGCGAACCGTACATCGTTCCTGCCGAGAAGTTTCCGGCATCCAGAACAACTGTATTCTCATTGGAGTTTTCTTCAATCGCGCTGGAGAGGAACGTATATCCGCCGACCTGTACGGTCTTGTTTTCTTCATTGAGAGACTTGAACAGCTCGAGATGATCATTCAGATTTCCGGTGAACAGAATTCTTACCGGATCGCCGGCTGCTTCCGTTTTTATATTCACATTGCTGAGTCCTGCGCATCCAAGCAATGCCGCCAGGAACAATGACATTGATTTCTTCATTTCGGATACCTCCAGTTGATTATATCAAAGTATCACGGGATTGTTGCCGGCATTCGCTTAGCCTTCCATCCAATCCTATAAGAATCTTAAAAAACTGTCTTTCTTTCCAACTGAAAAAGCAGCTGCTCTGTATTGAGAGTCAGCTGCGGTCATGTATTTATGAATTGTTACAGCGCTTCAATCGTTATCATCATCGTAATCATCGTCATCGATGTCATCCCAATCGTCATCATCGATGTCATCGGGTATGACTGTTGCGGATGGTTTGTCGTCTTCGTCATCATCATAGCGGTCATCTTCATCGTACCGATCATCGTGATCATCCAAATCATCTAAAGAATCGAGATATTCTTCTGCTTCTTCTGAATAAGGCTTTAAATCAATTCCGTTATCATGAAGGAGTCGGGCAAGGTCTGAAATCGGCATACCTGCCAGTTCCTGTGCATTCCATTCCGGATGATCCAGAAGGGCACTCAGAACAAGCTTTGCTTTCCCGATCGTGATGCCGTAATCTTCCGCAAAATCTTCCAGATCATCATCGCTGTCAACTTCCTGTTTTAAAACAATTCCTTTTCCGACATAAGTATCCAGATATGCGTTCATATCTTTGGAAAGACGTTCTTTGAGGATATTTCCGTATTCTCTGTTTTCGCACTCCAGTGAAAGCAGCAGCATATTATGCGCTTCATCAATATAGCCATGGCGGATCAGAGATCCAAGCAGCGCATTGACTGCGGTATTGATGTCTGTGTTCTTCAGATCGAGATCCTGAATCACAATTTCTCCGTCCGTGTTGTTTGCTTTGACAGATGTTACCCGCTCCCTGCTGTTGATGCTTAAGGAGATTGACGGATTCAGATCAACATAGACTGTCGCATAGGTTCGCAGAAACAGACTGTAATAAGGAACTGCGCACAGCAGTATGACAGCTGCCGCTGCCGCAAGTGTCATGAGCGGAAAGCGGTAGTTTTTCTTTTTTGAAACGGTATTGTCCAGATACCATTCATCGCCTTCTGCTTTTTCAACACGTGTTTCCCACAATGATTCTGTATACGGCGGCTTCATTTCCGCCGCTGATTTTCGGATATTTTCTTCAATCCGTTCATTCTGTCTGTTCATATCAGATTCCCTCCAGCTGCTGTCTGAGCTTCTTCATTCCTCTTGCATATCTGGACAGCACGGTCGCGAGCGGTGTGCCTGTCATCGATGCGATTTCCCGGTGCTTAAGCCCGGTCAGCGCATGCAGAATAATCACTTCTCTCTCACTGTCATCAAGAACTTCCATGCATTTTTCCAATGTAATGCGCAGTTCATGATCGCGGATCTGCGACAGATCCTGCACAGACCGCATTTCATCCGGTGTCACATCAGCGAACCGGTTCTGTGTGCGGAAATGCATATTGCAGATATTGCGGGTGATGGTAAGAATCCAGGCTTCCGGTTTGCCCTGATCCTGATATAAATGAGCGGCAGAACGTATTTTCAGGAAGGTATCCTGCATGGCATCCTTCGCGTCCTCGCGGTTTCTGAGCAGGGAAAAAGCATAGGCGAACACACTGCCTGCAGCCTGCTCATACAGCAGTCTGAAAGCTTCGGCATCCTCCTGCGCGATTCTCCGGATCAGTTTTCCGTCCACTTCCAGTCTTTTCGTACCGAAAGCTGTATCTCTGAATGACATGGGGCCTTCTTTCCAATTCAAGTCTAACATCCAAACACTTCAGCGAACCAGTGAACCGGTCCGCATATGATGTTCAGATTCCCGTTCCGGCTGCGGATCACATCCTTCATCATCTTTCCCTCCTGCCTTGTTAATGCGGAAGAGAGCGTTTTTATTGCAAAAAAACTGCAGCTATTTTCAAGCTGCAGTCATATACGTTCAATCTGTTTTGAATCAGCCGTTCTGAAGACTCTTCAGCATGTCTTCCAGTGTCGGGGATTCATTCTTTTCCGGTGCTTTTACTTTTACCGTGAAATCGAAATCTTCTTTCATCAGTCTGCTCATATCCGCGGACGGATCTTTGACCAGACGTTCGGACTGTCTGAGAATCGCATCTTCGACAACATTTCTTGCCAGACGTCCGTTGCCGGCTTCAGCGGCGTTGATGGACTGGACTTCGTCGAAATACTTTTCCAGATCCCCGAGAACATCTTCATCGATTGCATAGCCTTTGGACTTTGCCTGAATGCATGCAATCTTCATCAGTTCATTGCCGGTGTAATCCGGGAAGTTGATGAGATTCGGGAAACGGGATTTCAGACCGGAGTTGGCTTCCAGGAATCCTGCCATTTCCTTTTTATATCCGGCGAGGATCACAATCAGGTCTTCACGGTTGTCTTCCATTGCCTTGACCAGTGTATCAATCGCTTCCAGACCGAACGAATCATCCTTGCCGCGGTAAAGCGCATAGGCTTCATCGATAAAGAGGACGCCGCCGATTGCGGATTTGATGACCGACATTGTCAGAGGAGCGGTCTGACCGACATACTGGGCAACCAGGTCTGCTCTTGTCACTTCCACAAGCTGACCCTGTGAGAGTGCGCCGATCGCTTTCATGTAGCGGGAAATCAGACGGGCAATTGTTGTTTTGCCGGTACCGGGATTGCCGGTGAAAATCATATGCTTGGAGACTTCGGCTGTCTTCATGCCCTGTTCGCGTCTCTTTTCCTGAACGGCGATATGCGACTGCAGAGAGCGGATGTAGTTCTTGACCATGTCGAGACCGACGATCTGATCGAGTTCCGCATTGACTGCCGCAATTTCTTCCTCACTGTTCTTTGAACGGGAAAGACGGACTTCCATATGTTCGCATTTTGCATAAGGAACATCTTCGCTTACATAAAGTGTCAGCGGGTCGTTATCCGTATTCTTTTCTTTCAGTGCCATTTCGCTTAAGGAAACATAGAAATCATAGAAAATGGAATTGATCGCGTCGCTTCCCTGTGTCTTGTCATAATGGACCGCAACCCAGTCTTTGACTTCCTGAGGCACTTCAATCTTTCTCTTCAGATTGTTCAGCGCTTTTTCTTCCAGTGCCTTTGACTGTCTGTCGATGATCATGCGGATGCTGGCGTCATCCAGCTTTTCAAATGTGACGGTATCCAGCACATGATACATGAAGGAGGCGCCGAAGGCGTCCTGAACCTTGGACGGTTTCTGTGTTGTCACAAAGACAAGGTATTTGCCTTCGCTGCTCAGTGAATCCACACTTTCCTTGACCAGTCCTGTCTGGTTTTCCACCATGACGCCCTTGGTCAGAACATATCTCTTGTTGAGAACGGTTTTGCCATCCACTGCCAGAGAGTTGACCATGCGCAGGAATGCCGGGAATCCGTTTTCGAAATGTTCAAAGCAGATGACGGATCCTTTTCCGGAAATTGCTTCATAGAGGTCCTGCAGGAAAATCTGTTCCTGGGAACCGCTGGTGTATCTGCTCATGTCGATGGTATAGACGACATCGGAGAACAGAACCTGCTTTTCATAAAGCGCTCTTGCGGCTTTGGCAATCGCTTCATGTCTGCCGGAACCCTGCGGTCCGGTGACAATAATCACATTCTTCGGCTTTCCTGCCTGCTCGCCCATGACATACGGACGTCTGAGCGCTGTGATCAGCTGTCTGACTGCTTCGCTCTGTCCGGCAACTGCCTGGTTCACCGCGTTTTCCGCATATTCAAAATCCGATGCGTCGGCGGCTTTTGCCTGCACCGGCTTTTCTTCCTGCTTTGTTTCAGCAGCAGGCTTCTGCATTCCGAAATCATTCTGCAGATCCTTTTCCAGCTGATCGACATCCATCAGTGTCGGATCAATCCGGCTTTCCTTATTCATTTCCTTGGAAAGAGCTTCAAGATCCTTCTGCTGCTTTTTCAGGATCCGATTCAGTTCATCCATTGCATCGGAAGCACTTTTGATTGTTTCGCTTGATTTCTTTGCATGTTCATCGACGCTCAGAACGATATCTTCTGTGCTGTCTTCATTTTCATAAGCGCGCTTGCGGCCGAGTACTTCGTTCCAGAGGCGCTCTTTTTCTTCTCTTCTGCGGTCGTTGTCAGACATGATCAATATCCTCCGCCGCGGCGCGGCATCTGTCCGTCACTGGTCAGACCGTCCTTCTGCAGAACTGCCTCCAGTGTGGAAATATCAGCTGAAAGGTTGATGAAGTCCTGATCGGTCAGACTGGAGATGATTGTCTTCATCGCGTCATTGATCAGGGTGATTGTGCGGGTCAGCTTTTCCTTGGTCGCTTCATAGGAAGGATCGGTCTGGGCTGCCTGCAGATTGTCATACTGCTTCAGGATTCTGACCAGAATCGGCAGATAGTATTCATAGAGTTTCTTGAGCTTGTCCTTGGATGCCGGGAAGCGTTCTTCCAGTGTCTGGATCTGTTTCAGCAGTGCGCATGTTTCATACAGACCGTTGGAGATATTCTCATCCGGAATATCATCATTGAGCTGATTGATTTCATCGATGAATGCCTGGGAGCCCATGGGCTTCTTTTCTTCCTTCTTCGGCGCTTCCTGCTTGGGAGCTTCCTGTCTGGGCTTCTGTGTGTCAGTAGCTTCGACATCAATGACGGTTTCCTGTGTACCGGAGCCCTGTTCCGCAAGGGAAAGCAGTTCCTTGAGAATCTCATTGTAGGAATCCGGATATCTTCTTCCGAAATCGCTCAGTGAGCATACATAGACATTGGAGCGGTAGACATCCAGACTTGCCAGAGACGCATATCTTTCGCCATGGATTCTCAGATCGATATTGGATCCGATCGGAAGCGATCTTCTTGTCCTGAACCAGCTGCGCAGATATACATTGATCTTTGCCATTTCCGCAGCGGAATATTTCTTTGTGCTTCCTGCGCGGTAATAGTTATCTGTTCTGCGGTAGGACTCCTGCCTCAGCTGATCTCTGCGGTTGGATGAATTGACTGCACCCAGTGTAATCGCCGCAACAACACCCACAATTAACATCAGCGGGAAAAGACCGCCGAATCCGCCGGTAAAGATCAAAAACAGAAATATTAACCAGATGAAATTTCCATTCCCTCGATTTCTCATTGTAGTTCCTCACATGTAATTCCATAGAATTATATCATTATTCGATCTTTTATGGATGGGCCATGCAGAAAAAGAGTCCCGAGTCATTTAATGTTCTGTTAAAGAAAGGCTTTTACTGAGCGGTATGATCCGTTCCTCAGCACAGATTCGGGCATAAAGGCTTCTGATCACGTATGATCAGGCTTATACATGTATTGAATCAGAGTTCTTCAGACTCTCTGCAGGCATCAAAAAAGCCGGCCTTCCAGCCAGCTTCTGGTTTCATTGGGTTATTCTTCTGCAGCTGCTTCTGCCGGAGCTTCAGCAGGTGCTTTTTCAGGAGCGGCTTCCGCTTCGGTCTCGCCGTTTGTTCTCCACATTTCGGAATAGCTCATGAATGTGATTTCATCAGCGTTGAGTTTTGCCTGATTTCTCTGTCTCTTGACATTGCCTTCATGGACAGTGTTCAGGATGTTCTTGTTAACCATGTACTGAACATAGAGAACTTTCTTCATGAGGAACCAGTCTGTGACATATTCATAGATCTGTTCAGTTCTGTCTTCGAGTCCTGCAAGAACTGAAGGTGCGTTCTTCTTGAGTTCAGCAGCCGCATCAACTGCCGCAGCCTTGAGCTCGTCATAGTTGCGGAAGAAGCGTCCGTCGAGATTTCTCTGCAGAGCGCCTGCACGCTGTGTGAACAGGGAACCGAAAGTCTTGGAAATGACGGAAGCCTGATCGGAGCATACAGCCACGATTTCGTTCTTGCAGTCAATGAATTCACTGCCCGGTTCAGTCATGCAGTAGTAGAGGCCCTTTGCCTTGATGAAGCCGTACTTTGTAAACGGAACAACAAGCAGAGCTCTTTCCTGTTCGTCCTTCTTGAGATAGAGAATATAAGGATAGATCAGCGGTTTTCCGCTGAGCTTGAAAACGTCCTTGTAACGGATAATCTGATTGCTGATGGCATCGTTGTTGATCTCACTTCTAAGACCGACACAAATTCTTGTTTCAGGTTCTGCTTCCTGAATTTCAGCAAATGCATCTCTGAGAACAGGATCCAGTCCTGTTTCTTCCATGCTGAGGTAGTCTTCGAGATAACCGTTGAATGAGCAGTCATCTCCGCTGTGGCGGCTGTCGAGTTTAGAATCGAGAATTGCTGTGATAGCCATGTAAATCCCTCCGATGAATCGATTACGATTCTGAATCAGTAAATCTATTTCATTATATGCATGATCAATTAAAATTCCAACAAAAATGCGCATGCATATGATTTCCTTGATTGGCAATTTTTTGAGAAATACCTGCAGACTTCTCCCGCTGCCGTTTGAAGGAAACATCTTCGATTTTAAGTGATTATTCGGGATTCGTAAACAATTTTCATGCCGGCATGACCACAGATTATTGAAAACAGTATCTGCATGCAGGCCTTTTGCACGAAAGCAGCTGTCTCATGCATGCATAAAGCGTTAATGAAACAGCTGCTGTTTTTATAGTTTTTTCAGGATGTGGCGGATCCCCTTCATCAGTCTTTCTTCCGGATGACTGAAGTGATTGCCGGGATTCATTTCAAAGAAGCAGTCTGTATAGGAGCCGATCAGACGATATGCTTCTTCCGTCTTTTCTTCAACCGATGCCATCACCGGATTTTTTGTTTTCTTTTCCTGATCGCCCAGGGAAAGATATACGGCTTTACAGTGGACCGGATGTTCTTTCAGCCACTCTTCAAACCGGGGAAACCAGAGCGAGCCGGACGCGCTGACGCATCCTTCAAAACGGCCGCTCACCGTGCATGCATATAAGGCAAACAATCCCGCCAGGGAATATCCTGCGATCGCTGCCTGATCATAGCTTTCACGATGTTCATCCATCATTTCAATGATCATCTGCAGTGTCTGATCGCCATTGCCTGAAAAGTCTTCCCCTTTGCGGAATACCTTTTCCGCATACCATGGGGAAAGATCTTTATTCCAGTCAAGATCATGGAGAACAAGCAGCGACGCGTCTGTTTCCTTCTGAATCACGGATACATCCTCATCGCTTACAACCAGCAGGGTTCTGCTGCCTTCAATCCATTCCGCTCTGCTCATAATGCGGGAAGTTCTTCCAGTTCTTCAGAAGACAGGGAATCGATTGTGTCCTTGTTTCCGACAATACAGACAGACGCGTTCGCAACTGCCTTTTCCAGAAGATCCGCAAGATTCTTCAGATCTTCTGCAGTCATGTTCAGAATTTCTTTGCGTGCTTTGGCGCGGTTTTCATAGGTGATGCCGCGGAAATAGCGGGTATCTTCAATCCGGATTGCGACAGCCGGAGAAAGAAGCGGTTCGGTGGAAGCCAGAGCACCGATAATCATCGGCGTGATATCTTCCGTCTCATTTTCCTTCAGATACTTTCCTGCTTCACGCAGTGCTTTCAGAGCGTTGGCGGGAGAAGGATCGCGGTAGGAATAAGCGGACAGTGTGCCGTTGGGATTCGCGCTGAATCCGGTGCCGTAGGCGCCGCCTTTGACACGGACTTCTGTCCAGAGATATTCGAATGTCATCATATGGGACATGACAAGCATCTGCGGTCTGTAGTCTTCTTCAATTTTATGAAGATTCATTCCGAGGGCACTGTAGGAAATCGCTGCCGGAATCACAATCGCTTCCTTCGCGTCTTTTTCAATCGGGTAATGAACCTTTGCCCGCTGTGCTTCGGTATAGTGCAGGCGGTCAATGATCGAATCGATCAGATCTTCATGTTCGCCGGTCACGGAAACAGTCAGTCTTGCCGGTGAGAAAAGAATATCGGAATAGAGTTCACATTCTTCAAGGAATGTTCCGATCTTTTCATCATAATGATCTTCCAGATCTTTGGAGAATCGTGCGGATTCATAACCGCCGGCATATTCACGGAATACGCCTTCCGCTGAACAGTGCAGACCGATTCTGCGCATTGCGACAGAATGGCCGGACATGATCAGTGTCTGACGGAAGCTTTCGTTTTCCTGCTTGAGAAGCGGCAGAATCTTTTCTTTGTCAAAGACTGTCTCCTGGAGAATCTCCAGAATCAGATCCGCTGCCTTTTCCACATTATGTCCGAGAACCGAACATGCAGCGCCGAATACAGGAACGCAGCTTTCATATTCATGGGCAGGGCTGTGCGCGTCGAGGAAGAATGTCAGTCCGCCAAGATCCGCGCGGATTGCCTGCTGCACCTCTTCCACTGTTTTGTTTTTTGTGGGCAGGGCGCCGAATAATCCGGAATAGAATCCGAGCGAAGGAAGATGTTCTTTGGTAATGCCGGCAAGATTGAAATACAGCGTCATATAGACAATGCCGCTGGCTTCTGCCGGATAGACAAGAACCGGAACACCGCGGATGGAAATCTCCTGATGGGGAATGCCGGCCGCAGGTTTTTCGGAAAGATCGCTGAGCGCCAGCTTGGGAAGCGAATTGATCGCTTCTTCACTGTCGGGTGTCTGCTGCCATTCATCAAGAATCCGGTTGCGTTCGATATATTCGGAAATGCTGTCTCCCCATGACTCCTTTGCCTGATGCAGACGGGCTTTTTCCTTTTCCGCCTTTTCGGCAAGAAGCGTTTCGGAAGGAACTGCGACAACACATGCAAGATGTTCCTCATCCATGATGAATTCACGGAACAGTTCTTCAAAATAACCTTCTTCTGTTTTTCTGCGGAGTTCATCAAACAGGCCGCCGATGCATAAATTCTGTGCCGGATCGCCGTTGTAGAGCCATGTCTCCATCGCTCTTTGTCCATACATGAGACCTGCCGGTTCATGACGTTCGCGGTAGCGGAATTCCATCATGTTCAAAGAAGCGCTCAGCTGTTCATGGCTGATTCCTTCCTCCAGGATTTCTTCTGCTGTTTTGCGCAGTGTCTGTCTGACTTCCTCATATTTGTCTTCATCGGTATTGCGGACATTCAGAATCACCCAGGGCTGCTGAACGCCATCAATAATATCCAGTTCCACATCTTCGCCAAGGCCGTTGTCAATGATTGCCTTTTTCAGTTTTGAATCATTGGTTCCGACAAGTACCGTAGGAAGCAGATTCCAGGCAAGATTCTTCATCGGGTCATCGAATCTGGAAATGACTTTTGCCAGAGCGATCTGTGTGCGGTGCTCCGTCTGATCGCCCGGTGTCACTTCATATTCATATCGCTTTGTGACAGCAGGAACAGCTTCCTGCATCGGAATATCGAAGCAGAAGTCTTCCTTTTCATAGGTGCTGAAATATGCATCATCAATAAACGCAAGTGCTTTATCAATATCAAGACTGCCGTCCAGGAATATTCTCGCGTTGGAAGGATGATAGAAGCGTCCGTGTGTTTCCAGGAATTTTTCATAGGAAAGATCGGTGATATGTTCCGGGTCTCCCCCTGATACAAAGCGGTAGCTGTTGTCCGGGAAAAGAATCCGGTTCATTTCATCCATCAATGTTTCATCTACCGACGCAAAGGCGCCTTTCATTTCATTGAGAACAACGCCTTTATAAACCGGTTCATCCTCTTCACTGCGGATTTCATAATGCCAGCCTTCCTGATAGAAGATGTTGGGATTGTGATAGATTGCCGGATGGAATACAGCGTCCATATAGACCGACATCAGATTCATAAAATCCTGATCATTTCTTGAGGAAACAGGATACATCGTTTTATCCGGATAGGTGAAAGCATTCAGAAATGTCTGCATGCTGGATTTCAGCAGTTCGACAAACGGCTCCCTGACCGGATATTTATCAGATCCGTTGAGAACACTGTGCTCCAGGATGTGGAAAACACCGGTGTCATCTTCGGGAAGTGTTTTAAAAGCAATCGCGAATGTTTTATTTTCATCTTCACGTTTCATCCAGCACAGCTGCGCTCCTGTTTTTTCGTGTTCCATCTCATACAGAACACCTGCGCAGTCAGGGATTTCCCTGACACGGGTTACACGGAAACCGTGAAGGATTGTTCCAGTCTTCAGTTCCATTGCCGAAACCTCCATAGCGAAACTATTATAGCCGAAACATGCCATGTGAAAAAGAAAAGCGTCTTCAATCTGAAGACACTTTGTTCAATGCATGATTACTTTCTGTCGCTGCTGTTCAGAGCGATCAGATTTACAATTCTGACACTGCCGCGGCGCTCTTCGCTGCGCAGGCGGTTCAGATCATCGCCGTTCATGAATTCATGAATATCGGAGCTTCCTGATTCATAATCAACGACGTACATCATTGTTTTTTCTGTATGTTTCATTGTTGGTACTTCCTTTCGTATTGATGCGGCTGTATGGAATGAATGTCATTCCGGTTTTTAAGACTCCTCCTTGATTTCAGGCTTCACCATTTTTCCATCGGAGCCCATGGAGAATGTTACGGAATAGGTATCGCCTGTGACGGGTTCAGACGATTCGGATGTGGAGTAGTAGTCTTCGGTATGAAGGACGAATGTGTCTTCGGATTCCGGGACAATGAAGACAAGTGAGCCGCGGACTTCTTCGCCGATTCCCACTTCATAGACCTGCGCAAGTTCGTCATTGACGACAGGTTCTTCACCATAGGCTGAAATCGGCGCGTCATATTCATCTTCGCCTTCACCCCATGCGATCCAGAAGTCAGCATCGCTCATGGAGATGGTGCTGTCGGACAGATTTGCGACACTCAGATCGACAACCAGGAAACAGTAGTCGTCATATGTCGACTTATCAGCCAGCGTTTTCGCTGTTTCGGCATCGTTGACAGTATAGCTGAAAAACATTGTGGACAGAGGTTCACATGCCTGTGCCTCTGTAATCCTGACCTCTTCCTTGCATGCGGACAGAGACAGTACGGCAGCGGCTGCTGCCAGGACCCGGATCATCTTTTTCATATTCCCTCCTCATGGAGCTGCTTCGGAAAGCATTTATCAGTTTAGCA
>AUXO016791640.1_pt1 | contig 13903 bp, 8 predicted proteins | sample 768731 | NCBI WGS metagenome assembly AUXO01 (sample SAMN02715735, study PRJNA202380) | gut metagenome | biome: sheep rumen | host: Ovis aries | place: New Zealand: Palmerston North | reverse complement strand
GGTACAATGCCGGCAAAGTAAGATGCTGGTACGTACCGACCTTTTTTACGCTGTCTGCATCTTATTTTGCTTAGTCATTATACCATGTAAAGCTACGGGATGCCAAAATCTCCGAAGTACAAAACAGTACACTTACATCTGTATCCTTCATTTGCTGTCCAGGCAAAAAAACACCGGCAAAGTAAATGGGCCTGCCCGAAACGGGTATTATCCCGTGCTGTGCCGCAAAGTGGAATGAATCTCCCAGTTCATCGCACTAAGCATCGTATTCCGGGAATGGCTCCTGAACCTTTCGGTCTTTTTGTCAGTATCTCTCCGGGCTTTTCTGTTCCTCTTTGCGGCCAATTTCTCTTCCTGCACCTTAACCTGTCTTCTGCATTCCACTATCGTTTACGGCTAAAGAACGCCCAGCCTAAAAACCTGACAATGCACAGGTCCTGTCCACCAAAAATGCTTTCTTTAGGTCCTGAAGACCATCCAGTCAGAATCCAATTCCCAGAAAATAACAGCCGCGATCTATTTCCGATCACGGACTGTCAGAATACGGTCTGTTATTAATGGTTTGCTGATGAAAATTCGGAAAAGCCCGGACAGCGCATCTAGGCTGTCCGGGCCGTATTTTTACTTTGCAAGGGATTCTCAAGGTTACTGGGGGCATTAATACCTTCTCTGCTGCCTGCATTTCTAAGAATGAGAGACAGCACTCAAAAGCTGAGGTGTTATCTTCCTACTGAAAGACCGCAGGCAGATCGGCATAGACCCGAAAACCCGCAAAGCGGAACTCAGAGACCTTGACCGGCACGCCGTTCTCCACCGTCTCTCTGGTCACCCGGTCCGAAACCGCACAGACGACCCTGACGCCGGCCTTCTGCAGGAGAGCCGTAACGGCAAAAGTCAGGGTGAATTCTCCCTGGCACATAACCGCGTTATGGTCGTCTTCGCGGGTTGAAAGGACCTTTAGGATCCTTTCTGTCTCGGTCATTGCCTCCTGCAGGACCTCTCCGCTGCCAAGCTCTACTGGAACTGCGGGAAAGGGAATATCATAGATATCCCCGTAAGCCGCCTGAGCCGCCTGGATCTGTTCTGCTGTCCATCTGGCAGACGGATGATTGGAATAATTGATCAGCATTTATTTCCAAAGCTCCTTTTTTCTTTCTTCGTTCACCAGCTTGTTCATACGGTTAAGAAAGGTGTCCGGGAAGGGGATCCGGATCTTTCCCGGACCTGTCTCCTGACTGACCTGGTCGCCTGCCAGACAGATGATACCGAGTTCTTCTGCCCGCTGCTGAACTGCCATTCCCGATGTATCCTTCCTGGACGCAATCAGAGCCGCGTGGCCGCCGATGGCGAATTTTTCCTGCAGGGTGTATATCTCCTGCAGATGGTCTTTCTCAAGATTTCTGTTCTTAACAGAGATCAGATAAGTCTGTCCGCCCTTTGTTCCCATGACATCGATCTCATTTTCCGTAATCTGGTTTTTCCAAAGCACCCGGACGTTCATCCGGATATCATCAAAGATACCTTTTTCATAGAGTTCGCTGTATACCAGGGCTTCCAGAACAGTACCGTTCTTGTCCAGAAGGTCTGTCAGGAGAGGATTGACCAGGACCAGGGTGATCCTGAATTTGTCGTTTTCCGGACTGAAAGCAACGTCCTGCACAATCTGGTTTTTATAGTTCCTGTTCAGAAAGTCCAGTCCCTTTTTCAGGATATCTTTCTCCCTCTCGGTAAAGAGTCCGCTGATCCGGTTTGAAATTTTTGTGACCATGATCATACTGGGGTTCTGGTCCATGAACTTATAAAAGACCTTCTCGTTTCCGGATTCCGGATCCCCGATGGCCTCTATCAGACAGGCTCCCAGTTCCTGCCGGTCCGTTTCAAAGGATACCGGGCCTGTCTGTCCCTTCAGAGGGACCTGAAGCTTCCCGATCCAGCCCTCATTTACAGCTTGGTGCAGAAGGTCTCCGAGACCTGTTTCCTCAAGTTTGGATCCCGCAATGCCAATGCTGCAGAAGGACCTGACATCCTTACGTACAAGAGAGATCCGTCTTTTGCTGTCTCCCTTCATTTTCCTGGCCAGCTGATAAAAGTCGTCCCAGCCGGATCCAAGTTGGAAGCAGAGATGCCAAAAGGCCCGGATCTGGGAAATCGGGATCTGCGAAGCTCTGTTTTCCTTATCCCTGTCGATGTCCTCGCATCCGAAGAGCCGCAGGGTCTCATCGACGCTGAGCTCGATGGGATGGTCATATAGGACCAGGTCGGAGGAGACAGACGTCTTAAGACCGTACCGATTTACCGATATGATGTCCCTTTCCCCGATCTGAAGCCGGCTGCAGATACGACGCTCCAGGTCAAAAACGGATAAACTTCCGCCATGACCCGAAATATCCAGGATGTCGCGGAAGTCGTCGTTTCTGAGACTGTCTTCTGTACAGAGATAGACTTCCGTTTCCATGCCCCGGTCCTTCAAAAAGGCCTGACAACCAGCGGCATACCTTTCCAGTTTGAGAACTTCATCTTCCGAAAGCCCCTTCCGGCAGACCAGGGCCAGGGCCTGGGGTTCGATCACCATAGAGGTCCACAGGTCAGCCCAGCCAAGGCCTGAGACCGGATGGATGATCCGGATCCTTTCCCTGCCCAGCATGAGCCTTGGAATGGCCCGCAGGATCATCTCGTCGGAAAGCTTGAAATCATGGTATTCCGAAAGCTGCTTTGCAGGCTTCATCAGACTCTGGATATCTCCGAAAATCATCCTGATCCGGATTGTTTCCAGTCCATGATTACGGAAAGCTTCGATCAAGGCCTCGTTTTCCTTTTCCCATCTGCGGTAGAGACTGGCCTCACCGACAAGGGCCCTGGCAGCCAGCTTCCCGGTATTCTCTCCCCGCAGGATACCGTCGGGAATCTGTCGGATCTCATCCGTTCGCAGCAGTTCCTGATAGAGGCCATCGATTCCGGCCCTGTTTCTCAGGTTGGTCTCATGAAGGACCCGGAAAATTTCCAGACTTGCCCTGTCCAATTCGTCCAGCCTGTTCCATGCGTCAGGATTTTCCGTTTTCAGATCCCTTTTCCAGTCTTCCTTCTTCCGGGAGAGACCGAATTCGGGCCTTGCGTCCCTTATACAAGGCTGTCCTGTATGACCGGTCAAGTCCCTGCACTTCCAGTCGTTATCCCTCTGGAAAGCATAGCGGCTAATCATGTCCGGTGAGACCGAATAGTGTCCGTGGGTCAGCATGTAGACCATCCAGGACTGGTGCTCAAGCTGGACCAGTCTCTTATAGACCTTGTCCCGCCTGCCCTTTTTAATGACATTGTTATAGAAAAGGACCGGCGCCGCAGGATCATCCGGATCAATGCCGGCGGAAACAAGCTTGTAATAGGAATGCGCCGCTGCCCGGATACTGGAATTCCTGTAATAACTATCTGCTTTATACTTTTCTTCAATATCCGCCATTCGCTTGCGGGGGTCATTTCCCCGCTCATAATAGGCATTAATCATAAGGCCCAGCTTATAATAGCGGTTCCTGACGAGAACTTCCCTGAACTCATGGCTTACACGGGTCCTGCCGAAGGGATAGACCGTGACCCTTCCCGTTTCTCGGTAACCGAAGGTCTCTTCCCGGTCTTCATGCTCCTCCAGAAGGCCGATAAATACCGGCGAAGGATCTTCCGTTTCAAGACAGGCCGTCAGCTTCTCTGCCAGGGCATTGTTCTTCTCCCTGTCAGGATCCAGCAGGAGGAAATAGCGGAACCCCTCCCTAATGGCTGCCTGCAGGACCTCGTCTTCCCCGGCCGGATCCGGCTGATGATCGATCAGATCGATCCTGGCCAGCGGTTCTCTAGAGATCTTCCTGTCAAGGTTCCCCATCTGCGGGGTCCCATTCACGGTAACAGAAACGATCTTGTTCAGGTCCATGTTCTTATTCGTAGACGTATAGTCCTGCCAGAAAGCAGACGCGTTCTCCGAAACCAGCCGCACCTCCAGGCCCGTTTTCTCCAGACGGCCGTCCGGCAGTCTGGTAAGCATCTGTCCGCAGGGCAGGACCGTCTTCAGAAAGCCTTCCCGAATGGGGTCAGAACCGATCATCATAACCCTGATGGCTTCGGAAGGGCCTTCCGTCCCCTCAGGAAGACCCGACCTTACCCGGAATTTATATAGAGGAAACTTTTCCAGGATATAATAACCCACCGTTTCAGGATCGGCATTGCCGTATTCCGGCTTTTTCCGGCTCTGGGCTGAGCTATAGACGCTTCTGATCTTCCGGATATCCGTAAGGAGATCGTCCTTTTCGGGATCATACTGGTATCTGTTCAGCCTTCTGCAGAGGCACTTTTTCAGCACCTCCAGAAGCATATCTCGGATCTCCCCGGCCTTTGCCGCAGAAGTGTCCGGCACCAGTATCCTTTCCCTGATCCTTTTCAGCAGATCTCTCGATGCACCCTGAAGGCCCTCCTCTTTCATCTCAAAGAAAGGCTTCGCCCCTTCTCTGTCCGTGGGTCCGGGATCTTCCCCTCTGCAGGGATAGGTGCCTGTCAGAATATAAAAATAGAGGATTCCCAAACGGAAATAGTCCGATTCCAGGGAAACGGTATCCGCTACTTTCTCCCGGAAACCCTTTGGATCCTGGCCATACAGACGGATCAGTCTTCTGATCTCCTCCGGCTCGATCTGCGGATCTCCGTAAATCTCCTCCAGCTTGTCAAGTTCCTCCATGTTGATAAAGCTGTCCGCGTCGTACAGAAGGATCTGTCCGTCACTGGAATCCCAGAGGATGTTGCCGAACTTCATATCCGTAAAGATGTAGTTCTTCCGGTGGAGGAGCCGGACCATATCCGCCAGCTTCTCCATCAGAAGAAGCTTGTCGGAAAACTTTGTAAATGCGTCCGGATCCAGGGCCCTTCCCTCATTAAAATCACTGACGGCATAAAGTGAGTCTCCCAGACGGAAGGTTCCGATGGGCCGGACCATGAGCTTCACATTGCGGGAATTCAGCTCTCTCTGCATGCGGAAGCTTTTGATGAACTGGTCCTTTCTGGCCTGGAAATGCCGGTCCCTCACCGCCGCGGGCCCGAAGGAAAGAATACCCCTTTCGTCCCGGTGAATGTCTCTGCCGGGTCCGTCGAGACGGGGATAGAACTCCTTAACGATGACGTCCAGGTCATTATAGCCTTTTCTGGCAATCTGCCTCCCCTTATAGACAAGGCATGTGCTGCCCTTCCCGATCTGCTCCTCCAGGCGGATCCTGGCGGGAACGACTTCCCCCGTCGGGGTCGTAAGCTCCACTTCCAGAAGCCCGCCGGGTCCCGGTGTAAGGGTCCTTGTGTCCTTCAGTCCGGATAATGCGGTTTTTGTACAAGGGTAAATAATGGTATCAGACATGACGTTTCCTCATTTCCTGCAGTTTTGCCCAGATGGCCATGAAGGTATCATCCGGATTGTTAAAAAGAAGCAGCGCTTTCAGAAAGCGGTCGTAAGGATTACCCATATACAGGGGCTGACTGCGGCAGGTTTCCAGTTCCCTGTCCGCTTCATCATCGAAATAACTGAGCCTCTTCTGGTACGAAAGCTCCTTAGATTTAATGCTTTTTACATACTTCAGGAAGACCAGGGTCAGGATCACATCCCTTTTCTGACTGTGGGACCTTGCGGAGAACTGTTGATCCAGGTTGCTGGTGATCTCCGTTTTCAGCATCCAGTCCCGGTTGATCTTGCTGCTGATCTCATAGAATTCATCCTGGATCTCCGGATCGGAAGCTTCCTCTGGCGGCGTTTCTTCCCTGTCTTTCCTAACATAGTCCTGGTTATCGAAAAAGAATCTGTGAAAATTGGACATTCCCATGATGTGGTTCCCGTCATCGTCGGAACCGGTTTCCGTCTTCCCGGTCTTTTTTTCCGTAATCGGTGATGCGGATATGAGGCAGACCTTTTTCCTGTTGGTGATTTCCAGGATCACTGCCGGCCGTTCTTCCATTTCCGTAATCGTTTTACTGGGGGTGATGGTGACCTCATCCTTTGTGGACAGCAGACTCTCATAATGGCTGGTATCTGCAAGCCCCACTGTGACACTTTCGAGAAGATCCGTCCCGCAGTCCTCTTCCACCCTGTAGGAAAGAATCATCCCTGCGGGCGTCGTATACTGAAAAACCGTACCCTTTCTGATCCTGGTCCCCAGGGGACAGAATATGCGGATCCTGCCGTTGTCTGGGCGGCTTCGGAAACGGCGCATCTTTTCTTCGGGCTGGGCCCGGCAGAGGATACGAGTCCCGTCTTTATCGAAACAGGGCACGGTAAAAGCGACTTCCTCTGCTATTCCATTTCCCAGAAACTTCAGCTTCATTTCCTTCTTAAGGGCTCTGATGACGGCCTCCGGTCCCTGTTTTTCGGACAATAGATACTTCTTTTCCGCCTCTCCCTTCCCGGTCATGGCAGATACCTTCACGACGCAGCCCCGCACATCCGGCGGGTCCAGGACGGCATCCTCCTGGAGAATGAAAAAAAGGGGATCCTTTCCCTTTGTCATGAACCGCCGGCCCTTCTTCAGGGTGATCCTCCGATCTGTCCGATAGGTAAGATCCAGAATAACACTTCCGGCTTTCCGCATGGCCTGCAAGGGGGTATCCGCCGCCTGTTTTTCGGCCTCCCAGTAACGGGTCAGAGGTTCTTCATAGGCTTCTTTAACTTCTTTCAGAAGAGCCCTGTATCTTCTCTCTATGGTCGAAGTCCTGTCCCATTTAAGACTCTTCAGATAAACAAGGTGACTGCGCACACCGGGATCTATCGTCTCCTCCGTACACTCGCTGCCTGAGAACAGATGGCCGTCCATCCTCGCAAGAAGCCTCTTCTGGGCCATGACCAGGACGCTCGTATCCGGTTCCTTATCGGCTGGCTGACCGGGAAGATTCGTGTAAAACTTTTCCAGCTCCTTGTAGGTCTCATAGGGTGAGAGAATGCTGAAGCTGCGAAGGGCCAGGGCCAGGATCGCTTCATGATAGTCTTTATTCACCTTATTATTGGTATAGTAGGAAAGGCCCGCTTCATGGAGGACCTTGTTCAGAAGGGCATCCGTAAGCTCCGGGGACAGATGAAAGGCCGCTGCAAAGCTGCAAATGGCTGCCCTGTCCGGAGTCAGAATCATCTTCCGGAAATCATACCTCTTATCTGTCATTCCCTGGTCCCTGAAAACACGGGAGCAGAAAACGGAGAGGACATCCATGACCGCTTCTGCCGGCCCCTCTCCCTTGGCTTCATCGGGGATCTCCGGATCGGAAAGCCGGTCAAAAAGGGCTTCCAAGGCCTCAGGGTCTATGACAAGTTTTCCTCTTTCGATCAGAAAATTGATCAGGGCCCTGCTGCCGGAAGTCTCCAGGTCAACTTCATCGTCGAAGATCCTTCTGATCAGTACCAGGGTCTCCTTTTTCTTTTCATCTTCACTTTCGGACTTTTTATCATTTTCAGCTTCCTGGTCCTTATCTCTTATAAGAGATCCGAATACGGCTTCCGTCGTATATAATTCTTCCCCTTCCCGCAGTCTGTTAAGAAGTTTGCTCTCCCGTTCCATAAAGATCTCTGTCTGTCCGGTCGGAATTTCTTCCGCGACATCAAGCTCCGCTATGAGTGATTTCCGCCGGTCATTAATCATCCCTGTGCCTCCTTCCTGTTTCAGATCCCGCTTCATGTCCTGACGGCTCATCCCGATATATGCCGATCAGGCTTCTGTCATCAAGACCCCTTACATGTAGATTCATCTCCCGGGAAAGAACGGCCAGTCTGACCATGCTGTCCTTTCTGGCTGCTATAGTGTCATAGCCGTCCGAATAAAGAAGAAACTCCCTGATATCCCCGATCCTGTCGTAACGGATCTCCATACAGGATGAAGGGTCCGGAGACGTTGTTACGAAAGTCTTTTCACCTGCCAGAAGGGCATGCAGACAGGGGATCTTATCATAATCCTCACCGCCTTTTCTTCTGATCAGGATCCCTCCGTTTCCCAGCTGAGCCGTAAAAAAGGAGCCTTCCATCCGGTCCAGACATACCAGCAGCAGTGTGGAAGCAAACGTGTGCCGTTCTTCTCCGTATTCGGCTGCCACCCTTTCAATCACCCCTATAAAGGAATTGACAAGGTCTGCCTTTAACAGGGCGTGGTCTCTGATCAGACTTCCCTTGAATCTAAGACAGGTCTCCCCGGCTTCCTCCAGGACCTGTTCTATTCCCAGGATTCCTATGTTGTTCTGAAAGATCCCGTCTGCCAGAAGTATGACCTGCCGTTCACCGGCCTCACCCGCAAAAACGCGGTCCTGGCAAAGCATACCCATCTGTCTGTGGCGTTCTCCCCTTACTGCCATGGAAAAAGTCTTCCATGGCCTTTGCATAGATTCGTCGTTCATACATTAACCTCCTAGTTTTTGGCAACTACAAACAGCTTAACACGCCCCTGAAATTATTTTTTCAGGGGGCGCGCCATCAAAATACTGCCTGTCCCGGAGGCCTTTTACAGGAAGACACAAAAGGATATTGAATTGTTTAATGATTACAGGATGTCGTAGGTAAGGGCAAACTCATCTGCGGAGATGAAGGCATAGTCGATGTCCGTGATGCTCCCGTCTTCCCCTTTTTGTACGGAATATATGACGATCTTGCCGTCAACGCCCGTTGACAGGGGAGCCCCCCAGAGGAAAGTGGTAAAGTACCTGTCGGGATCATTTTCATTGACCCGGACCTTTCCCGAATCAAAGAGGTACCGGACTGTCTCCGGCATCGGCAGACCCTTTTCCCAGTAGACCACGGGACTGGGGATCTGCTCGTAGCTGTCTCCTTCCAGGTGCAAGTGATGACTTACAAAAAAATCCTCTCTGTTAGGATAAGGATTTCCGTTGCTGTCTACCTTAAAATACCATCCCTTTTCGGCGATCTGGCCGGAACCGCTCTGGCTCTCAAGGGAAAACAATTCATACTTTCCATCCGGAAGGACCCGGATGAGGCCCTTGTCGATCAGGTCCTTTTCCATGGCAGAACCGTCTCCCAGCCGCCAGGCGAGGACCTTTTTACCGTGCTTTTTTACTGCTTTTCTTTCTATATCCATCTTTACAAATCTCCTTTCCAGCTGCAGGGGCCTGTCATGAATTACATAATCATTCTGCCGCTTGGTGCGGTCAATTACAATTTTAGCAGATACGGCGGAGACATTCCATTTATTGCTGTCCGATCTGCGGAAAGAATAGTGCCTCCGAAAAAAAACTCCACAACAGCAGCCTGCCCTGCAGTTCATCCAGGCCGCTCTCTTCAAGCAGGAAACTCCCTTTTCCCGTTTCTGCGAATGCATCGCCGTGACCGGACCGTCATTTTTTACGTCTTCTCTTCTGTAGGAAACTTCCTCAGAAGGACGCATCCGGCCGCAGCAGACGCATCTTCCCTCTCGCCATCTGTGTCCCCAGATTCTGCAGGTCAGGCTGTACCTCCTCCATTGCAGAGGCGGCCTGGCCGTCACAACTGCGTAGAAGGCAGTTAAAAATACCAGACCTCCCGACAACAGCACCATGCCTGCCGGAAGGATCAGCTTAATCAACAGATCCATAGGCATTCTTCAGCGCAGCGGTCCTTACTGTCATAATATCCGTTGACGCCCCTCCATACATATCGGCCCGTGATCTGTCAGGTCCTGCCCTGTCCTGCAGGAACCTGACAAAGGGGTTATCATCTGGCCCGTCTTCTGTCTCCTTTCTTTCAGGGCCAAAGAAACCCCGATGTATAGTTCAGCAGGATCACCAGAAAAATCGACGGCGTCAGGTTCATGGTCTTAATATCGCTGACCTTCAGAAGGTTCAGGCCCACGATAAAGATCAGTACGGATCCGACAGCCGATACGTCGCCCAGGGTACCGGCGGTAAGGACAGGCGTCAAAAGGACCGCCAGCAGGGCAAAGAAGCCCTGATAGAGGAAGACTACTACCGCGGAACAGGCAACGGAAAGCCCGAAGGAAGCGCCGAAAAGAACGGCACAGATAAAATCGATCACGGACTTTGTCATCAGAGTCGTAATATCGCCGTTCAGGCTGTTCTGCATAGCTCCAACGATCGACATGGACCCGACAATGCTTAGCAGCGTATAGGAAATAAATCCTTCCACGAACTTCCTGGAAACGGATGTCCTGGCCATGAGGCCCGCAAGACGGTTCAGGGCACCGACAAGGCGATCTTCAAGAGCCAGGGCATTTCCGATCAGACCGCCTGCCACAATGGAAATAATACATATGATGGGGTTGCTGATGTCAGTGCATCCGGTGATCCCGACGAGAAAGGCACACAGTGCAAGGGTCTGCATGACCTTGTCAGACATTTCCCTATTCAGGAAAAACCTGTTGGCCACATACCCGATGATCCCGCCAAGAGCGATTGCCGCACAGTCAATGATCGTACCGTTCATACTGATTCCCTTCCTTTCCAATGAAACTGTTTATTATGTGGAAAGGATACACCAGCCTTATAATTATTTTTTTTAATACCTAAGGAAGCTTACTGAACCCGTAATAGTTTCCTGCAGGAAGCAAGCATGCCGAACACACCTGCCCTTCATCCGGGAAAACCAGACAGGGCCAGCCGCCGTCTGACGGCATTTCTGCATTCAAATTGAGATACCTTCCGAAAAATGCTAAAATCATCATAGCTCCTGGAAATAAAGCGGTCATTTTTCAATGACGGCGTCGGCAATTCGTGTAATCAGCAAGAGATAAAGAGGAATAAAAAATGTCTTTCGACCTGACACCGGTCGGCGATCCCTGGTTAAGAGGGGTCCCGTATCTGTTTGTTTCCTATTCTCATAAAGATCAGGCCCGGATGGACCAGATCAAAATAATCCTGGAGGAAAACCGGATCAGATACTGGTATGACGACGGCCTTCATTCCGGTGACGACTGGAATATGGTAATTGCCAGACACCTTGAAAAAGCCACCCTGTGTCTTCTGCTGCTCTCACCTGATTCCGCAGCCTCCGAGTATGTCAAGAACGAACTGAATTTTGCCCAGAACCACAGAATTCCGATCCAGGTCCTCCTGCTTCAGAAATTCCCGATACCTGTAGACATAGAAATGATGACAGGCCGATTTCATAGGATTGAAATGATCGGGGACTATCATAAGGAATTAATAAAGTCTCTGCCGGGTGAAATTTTTTATAAGGAGGAACTGGACAATTCCGGTACACAGCAGGGCAGGGTGAAGGATCATCCCCTGTTCAGTACAGGAGATCTGCAATCGGACAGGCAGGGCACAAGACGATACTGTGGAGCACACAAATATCTTTATTATCCCTGTACGGTTTTGGAGGATCTCCTGCAGAAAGACCAGATCGAGGAGGCCTGGATCCTGTCCCGGACCGTCTGCATGCTCCGGCATCCCGTATTTCCGATCCTTTATGATATCAGCTTTGACGGTCAGAAAATGATGACATTTCAGGAATATTACGAAGGGCAGTTTCTTGACGATTATCTGAAGGACCATCAGCCTGACCAGGATACCATCATCCGATGGACCGACAACATTGTACAGGGGATCGCGTACTTATATGAAAGACACTTCTGTTTCCGGGATTTTGCCCGCGGCAGTATGATAGTAGACCGGAATAACGATCTGAGGTTCTTCCGTCTGCATCATCCCTATTATGGCCTTGTAAGCACCAATGAAGAAAACAGACAGTATTTTTTTGAACAGAGTCTGCAGGAGATCGCGATCCTTTTGGCCCAGCTATGCTTAAAAACGGATCCGAAACTGCCGATCCGGATAATCGAATCTGACAGTTTCGAGAAAAACTTCCTTGATAAGGTGAACGTTATCATCCAGAAATGCGCCAGGGAAAAGGGCCGGTCTCGATACAGCTCTTTTGAGGAGCTCCTTCAGGATATCCGGGAATCCCGCATTCGGCTGAAAGATATGGTTTTCCTGAGAAAACGAAAAAAAAAGCTACTGGCCTATGACAGAGAAAGAGCGAATCGCGAGGAATTGTTCGTATCAACAGATACGGCTTATGACATGTCGGCGTATCGGCCGTCTGAATCCATAGAGGAAAGATACGGCTTTGAAGGCACTGCGGTCCTGTCTAACTACTCTCCTGACCAGACGGTGAACGGCCCCTGTAAAATAAGTGTACAGATGTGCTCAACAGGAATACCCTATCATTTCGACAAGGATACCATCATTGTCGGAAAAGGACATGACTGTGATCTGACTTGGACACAGCCGTCGATCAGCAGGCGGCATGTTCAGATTTCATATTATGATGAAACTTCCTATCTCGTGAAAGATCTTTATTCAGCAAACGGAACATATACCCTCGATGAAGGGACGTCAAAACAATTTACAAGATTATCTTCAGGCGAAAATCATGTGATAAAAAAGGACAGTATTCTACGGCTGGCGGAGGATTCTGACCTGAAGCTGCTGTAACCAGGCGGCCGCTTTTTTCTCGGACAGGAACCTGAATGTTCCATATCTTCCGATCCTTCGCATGGCCTGAAACGGGACAGATATTCCCATAGGGTTTATCTGTCCCGTTCCGCTTAATACGCTTAATACTCTTTTCTTTCGATCCGGATCCGCTGAATCACTTGACAGAGTCTGTAAACCAACGCGTCTTCCTCTTCCTTTGTATCATCCTCATAAAAATGTACTACAATCTCACGTACAAACCGCTCCGAGAGGAGGACCTTCAGAGCGTTTTCAAAAAAATCCAGTTCTTTTGCATGGAAGCGTTCTTCTGCCAGAGGATCTTTCTCATCATCTGCCTCCATCTTTAGAATCAGCTTTGCTGTCTGATAGCTGGTCACCAGCGTTGTTGGATAATCTATGATATGCATCTCCTCTCCCTCCATCCGGTACTTGAATTCAGCCCGTCGGAATCTTGCCGAGGGCACATAACCGGTTGGGAGCCTGTTCAAACGGGCCCTGCTTTTTGAGGCGATCTCCGGCCGGTACACCTCAGGCAGGATAATGTGCATATAGATTTTTTCATCAGGAATAAAGGTAAGTCCTCCTGCCGGTGTATCCTCCAGAATAAAACCCTGATCGCATTTTTCGAGAGTCCGCAGAATGAAATTACTGACATAACCCGTTGCTGTGGAAACAGATGCGCCGATTACGGTCGGTGCCAGGACTGTCCTGTTTTCCTGGATATACCGGTCAATATTATCAGCCACTTCTATAATACTCAGATCCAGTTCTCTTTGAAAAGCTGCGCTGACCTCATGAATATATCCTGCTGTCTCTTCTGCTGCCAAGCTGCTGCTCTCAGGTTCATTCTTCCTGTATTGAATGACTTTAACGGCAGCACTGTCTCCTCTGCCATGCAGATCATCCGGCAGGCGGACATCCCCGTCCGTCACAAGAATCGTTCGGTTCATACCCAGCGCCATGGTACAGAGGCCTATTTCAAACAGGACATTGTCCCTCATGGTATGTACGATTTCTGTTTTCTCTCCGCGCTTGATCCTGGTAAGATCATGTCCTTCACAGATCAGAACAGCAAAATCAAAGGTAGGTATCTTTTTGATCAGCATGGGCAGAAGCGCTATATTCTCAGGATTCCTGGCACCCTGGAAAAGATCTCTCCAGTAATGACAGAAATAACCATGTCTGAGCAGGGCTTCTCGTATGGAGATCACAATACCGGAATCCATAGTAACTCCAGAGGAGAATAAAATAATATTCTGCTGTCTCATCTTATCTCTCGTCTCTAACTATCAGAAATTGTCAAAATCAATCTGCCCGCCAGGGAAGATCTACACATGATCGAAAGCCCACTTCTGTCTGCAGTAATACTGAAAAAAAATAAAATAAATGGTCTGCTATAACAATTATATCAGATCGATCCGATACACATGAAAACAGACACGGCAGGAAACTGTCAAACCCAGAC
>AUXO011596767.1_pt1 | contig 13903 bp, 10 predicted proteins | sample 768731 | NCBI WGS metagenome assembly AUXO01 (sample SAMN02715735, study PRJNA202380) | gut metagenome | biome: sheep rumen | host: Ovis aries | place: New Zealand: Palmerston North | reverse complement strand
AATATCACATTAGAAAATTACAATCAAAACACTTAATTGAACATATCGGTTCAAAGAAATTTGGTCAATGGATTATTAAGTAAGTCTTATAAGAGGCAGGAATCTTTCCCGCCTCTTTTAAAAACATGCTATAACACATTAAAACACCCAATAGCACATTAAAACACCCAATAACACATTAAAACACCCAATAGCACATTAAAACACCCAATAACACATTAAAACACCCAATAACTACCTAATAACTACCTATACAAACAAAAGAGTCTCTTTCATTTTCTAGAAAGAATGATATACTTAATTGTGCACAATCATTAGGGAGGAATGCATATGCAAAATCGTGATGCGATTATTATTCAAACAAGTATTATTGGTATTCTTACAAATATTGCTTTAGCGGCTTTTAAAGCTTTTGTCGGCGTGATTTCTCATTCGATTGCTATTACTATGGATGCAGTGAATAACTTATCAGATGCCTTATCGAGTGTGATTACTATTGTCGGAACGAAACTCGCGAATAAAGCGCCTGATGCGAAACATCCAATGGGTTATGGACGTGTTGAATATTTATCAGCTACTATTATTTCCTGTATCGTTCTCTATGCTGGTATTACTGCCTTTGTGGAATCAATCAAAAGTATTTTCCATCCAAGCAGCCCAGACTATAAAACTATTGCTTTAGTCATTGTCAGTGTTGGGGGCGTTGTAAAAGTACTTTTAGGGTTATTTGTAAAAAAGAGAGGTCAGAAAGTGAATTCTAATTCCTTAATTGCCTCTGGAGAAGATGCTTTAAATGATGCCATTATCTCAGTGACGACTTTAGTAGCGGCGATCATCTATATCTTCTTCCATATTTCTTTGGAAGCTTATTTAGGGGCGATTATTGCGGCGATCATCATTAAGAGTGGTATTGATTTGTTGAAAGATACCTTATCACAGATTTTAGGGGAACGTATTGATTCACACTTATCGAAAGAAATCAAGGAAACGATTAATAGCTTTGATGGTGTCAATGGCAGTTATGACTTAGTCTTAAACAGTTATGGTGTTGATCGTTTCTTAGGGAGTGTTCATATTGAAGTTCTTGATACGATGACCGCCCGTGATATTGATGAATTATCACGTAAGATTTCCCACACTATTTATGAAAAATATCATGTGCTCTTAACGGGGATTGGAGTTTATTCAATCAATACCCTTAACAATCATATCAGAGAGATGGAAGATAAGATTCATGACTGTGTGATGGGGCATGATCATGTATTACAGATGCATGGGTTCTATGTCAACGAAGAAGAAAAGACGATTCAGTTTGATATTATCATCGACTTTGATGCCGAGGACAGACCGGCTTTATTCAATCATATCCGTGCTGATGTCGAAGAGTTATATCCTGATTACCGCATTATTATGGCGATGGATAGTGATATTTCAGACTAAGAAAAAGGACAAGATTTTGAGATCTTGTCCTTTTTAAATTAATCTAATGGTTTAGGGCCGGCATTTTTGATTTCTTCAGGCATATGTGGATACTTCTTTTCAAAGTTTTCCATAAACATTCTCGCTAATTTATCAGCCTGCGCATCATACGCCTGACGATCCTGCCATGTTGATTTTGGATTCATGATATGATGTGGAACATTTGGACATTCCTGAGGAATTTCTAAATTGAATCGCTTATCATGAATGAATCTTGATTTTTCAATATCGCCATTTAAGGCTGCAGTGACCATTTCACGGGTATAGTTCAGACGCATACGATGACCGACACCATATGGACCACCAGTCCAGCCCGTATTGATTAAGTACACACGAACGTTGTTCTTTTCAATCTTTTCCCCTAACATCTTCGCATAGATATCAGGTGATAATGGCATAAATGGTTCCCCAAATAAAGTTGAGAAGGTTGGCTGCGGTTCGGTGATGCCACGTTCTGTTCCGGCAACTTTAGAAGTAAAGCCAGTCACGAAGTGATACATCGCAGCTTCTTCACTTAACTTAGAGATTGGTGGTAAAACACCAAAAGCATCAGCGGTTAAGAAAATAACGACATCAGGAGCAATCCCGACCGATGGGGTAATGGCATTATCGATATATTCTAACGGATAGCCGACACGAGTATTTAAAGTGATGGTGCCATCGAAATAATCAGGGATTCGAGTCACTGGGTCAACGATGACGTTTTCGACTTCAGCACCGAATTTAATGGCGTTATAAATATAAGGTTCGCCATCCTGAGTTAAGTTAATACATTTTGCATAGCAGCCGCCTTCAAAGTTGAAGACATGATCATCTGACCAGCCATGTTCATCATCACCGATCAATAAACGATTTGGATCGGCAGATAAGGTTGTTTTACCTGTTCCTGATAAACCAAAGAAAACAGCGGTACCTCTGGTTTTCGGGTTCATGTTACATGAACAGTGCATTGGTAAGACATTTTCTTCTAATGGCATGACATAGTTCATAACCGTGAAGACAGATTTCTTAATTTCGCCGCTATATTCTGTTCCAGCAATTAAGACCATATGATCCGCAAAGTTAACGACAATGGCTGCTTCAGAGTGCGTTCCATCTCTTTCTGGGACACACTTAAAGCCTGGGACAGCTAAGATGGTGTAATCCTGATCACCATATTCTTCCAATTCTTCTTCGTTAGGACGAATCAGCAGCTGATGAATGAATAAGTTCTGGCAGGCGCGTTCATTGACAACCATGAACTTACGTGAGTAACGCTGATCAGCTCCCGCAAAGCCCTGGAAGACATATAATTCCTTATCTCCCAAATATGTCATAATACGTTCTTTTAAAGCGTTATAAGCGTCCACGCTCATCGGACGGTTGACATCACCCCAGTTGACATGATCATGATCTTCTGGTGTATCAACAATAAATTTATCATCAGGCGAACGGCCTGTATATTTTCCTGTTTTAATAGAAAGAGCGCCGGTATCAGTTAAGATCCCTTCTCCTCTTTTGAGGGCTTCTTCGACTAAGGCAGCCGCACCTAAGTTATAATGTACTTTCCCGGTATCATTGTAGATACCAAGTTTTAATAATGTATGATCCATTGACAATATCCTCGCTTTCTTCACTTATGTAAGCACTATTATAACACAAATGTAAGCGTACACAAAATACTTTCATACAATATTCAAAAATTTCACATGACTTTTTGTATATTTACAAACAAAAAGAGTCAATCTTTTCAGATTGACTAAAAGTTATTATTTTTGTCCTATGACACAAATAAACTGTCCTGGGCCTTTATCATAAGAGGCAGCCTGATATCCGCTTTGCGCTAAGAGCGTAACGAGTTCTTCTGGACGATAGATCGTGAGCGGTGTATCAATTTCTGGCCAGTCTAAATGATCAGGATCACTGCCTTCACAGAGGATCATAAACTGACCACCAGGTTTTAAGACACGCAGAATCTCTTTCATCGCCGCTTTGATATCTGGCCAGAAATAAACAGTTTCCACGGCAGTCACTAAATCAAACGTGTTATCTTCACCTGGCAGATGGGCAACATCAGCCTGCTGGATGAAGACTCTTGTCCCTAAATCTTCGGCATTATAAAGCTTCGCCTGTTCAACAGACTTCTCGGCATAATCAATGCCTTCAATAATACTGCCTTTTGAATAGCCAAGCATATCCTTAATCGTAGCGCCACCGCCACAGCCGACATCTAAAATATGTAAATGGTCTTGCCACTGATAATGTGGTAATCCCCAATCTCTTAATGGGGCATGGGATGTATTCATCCTTTTTAACATTCTCTCTCCGACTTCCCCTTGTGGGAAACCTGGATCTTCTCTTTTTTCACTCATATCTCTACTACTCCTTTGTTAGTATATCGAGAACATGTCGGGAATACCCTAACAGTTCTGGTCTTTCACAGTTTTTCAGATGATAATCCATCACTAAGGTGAAGGTTTCTTCATCCATTGTATTAATCTCTTTTTTAAGATATTCAGCCATTCCGTCCTGGACAATGATCTTATAGCGAGAAAGCTGCGCTTCCGCTTGTAAACGATTGATATCTTCTAAACGCACATAGCTATAAAGATCTTCCGGCGCCGAGAGGACATGATAGGTCTCATCAACCTGGTTGTCTTGAACGGACGCTTTTAAAAAGCCTTCTTTAATGCCATGAGTAATAATGGCATATTCATTCATACAATAGCTTATTAATATAAAGCCATCTTTTTTGATCACTCTTTTGGCTTCCTTTAAAGCCGTCATCTTATCTTCATGACTAATCAGATGGTACATCGGGCCAAACATTAAAATGACATCAAAGCTGTCATCCGCAAAAGCGCTTAAGTCCATCGCATTGCCCCATCTGGCATCTAACTGCGGTGCTTTCATCTGCATTGTCCGTAAGTTATGTTTAACCAGTTCAATGGCTGTCACATCATAGCCTTCTTCAAATAAAGGCAAGGCATAGGCGCCGGTTCCGGCCCCTAAGTCTAAGATCTTCTTACCGCTTGTCTGTCTTAAACATTCATGGATATAATGCATGGCTGTTAAATATTCCACGCGGGCATGTTTTGTTTTTAAACGTTTATCTTCGTTAAACTTATTGTAATAAGTAATCAGTTGCTCTTCATTCATTGTATTCACCGGTTTTTAGTTTACCAAACCCTTTTAAAATTACAAGCCTATTGCTTGTTTAAGCACTTTTTCATAAAGGCATCATAGATGCTGATCATTTCTTCACTCCAGAACGCTGCGCCGCCATGGTCAGCGCCATCAATCAGATAGAGATCGACATCTTTTCCCTCTTTTTTAAGCGCTTCATAAAGATTAACCGACTGCTGGCAGAAAACAGAGCGATCTTTGGTTCCATGGGCAATAAGCATCGGCACATTTAAATCATGGGCATAGGTTTTCACATTGGCTTTGATCGCCTCTTGGTAATGATCACGAATATCATAGCCGACATACATCCCTTCATAAGAATCGGCCTGCTGGTGATTCAGAGTGGTAGGAAAACCATCTTCTAAGGTTAATTCGACCGCGCCATATAAATCAACACAGCCTTTAATGGAAACTTTCCCGCCAAATAAACCCGTATTGGCTGTTACTGCCGTCATAGCTGCCGTATGACCGCCAGAGGAATCACCCGCCACGATAAAATCATCGGTTAAATGATAAGTATCACGATTGTTTTGTAAATAGCGAATCGCCTTTTTTGTATCTTCTATGCAGCAAGGAAAATGGGCGATTGAAGAATCGCGATATTCAACGATTGCAATCATGTAGCCACGCTTCGCTAAAGCACTTAAATACGGCACTTTTACCTGGGTGCGCTGCTTACGCCAGGCAGACCCCTGGACATAGACAATACAAGGAAAGCGATGATCAGGCTCCTGAAAGACACCAGGCATGATCATATAAAGATGTAGGTTGTTGTCTTCATCATAAATAATATCCGGTACATATTCTAAGGATAGTTCCTTTTTATTCATGATGATATGATGAGCACCAGGAATAACATCACTGTATTCAGGCATCTCCTCATAAGTGTAATTTTTGACGTCGATGTGCATTGTAAAGACCTCCTAATAAATTTAAGATTCCCCCTGCCGCCATCATACAAAGCAGATAAAAGATAATGCCAAGAGGGCGGCCAATAAGCTGATCAATATGAGAAAAGATAGGCTGTGAGCTTAAATGGTAAGGGGAAATATAAAACATGTCGCAATCCCCATAGGGATGAGCCATGATATTAATGACTTCGGCGATTGATGCTAATAGTAATAATAACATAACGGCATGACCATAAGCCTTGAAATGAAAATCTCCCTTATAAAGAATGAGTAAAGCTTCTAAGATCATCAGACTATGCCAGAGATAGCCATGAATGGTAATATACAGATAAGGGGTATCGGTAAACCCACTATGCACAATTAAGGCCGCTATGCCCCCTAATAAACCATAATCTACTAACCAGGTTGGCAGACATTTGGGTTTATGGGTAAACGCATAAAACAGATTCAGATAAATCGGCATCGAGCAGAGCTGAAAGGGAAAATACCAGATATTATAGCCAACATGAATTAGTAAACATTGCTTGATCATTTCTAACATAAAAAAGATCATACCAAAACATAAATACATAAGCCTCACCTGTTTCTTATTATAATCTTTTCCTATAGCGAAAGCTAGTTTATATGTATTATACATATTTTCCTACCTGGTTTATAATACTTTCGAAATAGAAAGAAGGTATGTCCATGAGTCAGTATTATAAATATGATTTTGTCGGCAGTTTCTTGCGTCCGGCCTATTTGAGAAAAGCACGAGCTGCTTATAATAATGGAGAACTCTCTTATGAAGAGCTTAAATTACAGGAAGATAATGCCATTCGTGATTTAGTCGCTAAAGAAAAGGCAGCGGGTTATCACGTCATTACCGATGGAGAATTCCGTCGTGCGACCTGGCATTTAGACTTTATTTGGAACTTTAACGGGATTAATCATCAGATTGAACGCGGCAATGAAACATTTAATGGCGAAGTCGCCATTATTGATAGCGTTCATATCGATGGCAAGATCTCTGTGGATCATCATCCTTTTGTGGATCATTTTAAATTTGTCCAGGCCTTATGTGATGATCAAACCCAGGCTAAGCAGACGATCCCGGCCCCAGGTCAGTTCTATGCGATTTTTACCGGACAGGATGAAATAGAAAACACGAAGCAGTATTATCCTGACTTAGAAGATTTACGTCAGGATATCATTAACGGCTATACCAAAGTCATTGAGGACTTATATGAGGCTGGCTGCCGAATTGTACAGTTTGATGACTGCACCTGGGGCGGCTTTGTGAATCCCCAGATCGCCTCATCCCTCACCGGGTTAAGTCAAGAAGAATTACCAGCTTATATGGATACGCTGATTGATATTAATAATGCCGTGATTGATCAGGCCCCTGATGATTTAACGATCAATACCCATATTTGTCGCGGGAACTATCATTCTACCTACTTCTCTAGCGGCGCTTATGATGCCGTAGCCCCTTATGTATTTGCGAAGCAGCATGTGGATGGTTTCTACTTAGAGTTTGATGATGAACGCTCTGGCGGTTTTACGCCACTTCGCTATATTCCCAAAGATAAACATGTGGTTTTAGGGTTAATTACCACGAAATCACCATTCTTAGAAAATGAAGAGAAAGTTATTCAAAGATTAACGCAGGCAAGTGAATATGTTGATCCTGATCGATTATCTTTATCCCCGCAATGTGGTTTTGCCTCATGTGAGATTGGTAATAAGTTAAGTGAAACCCAGCAGTGGAAGAAGTTAGAGCTAGTCAAAGAGATTGCCTCAAAAGCATTTTAAAAGCGGAAGTTATTGGACTTCCGCTTTTTCACGTCTTCTGATGACATCTTCTTTTAATAAGGTATAAAGACCGCTAGTAATTGGCACCCCGATAAGCATTCCAACAAAGCCAAAGACGCCGCCAAAAACTGTGACTGCCCCTAAGATCCAGATGGCTGGTAAACCTAAAGATGAACCGACAATACGCGGATAAATGATATTATCATCTATCTGCTGGAGAATGACATAGAAGATTAAGAAATAGAGCGCTTTGATAGGATTCGCGATAAAGATCAGGAAAGCTGAAATAGCGGCTCCGACATAAGCCCCAATAATTGGTACTAAAGCTGTGACACCAATAATAACCCCCACCATGATGGCATAAGGAAAATGGAAGATCAGACAGCCAATGGTCGTCATAACACCTAACGATAAGCCATCAATGGCTTTGCAGACAATAAAGTTAGAGAACGCATGATTGAAGACATTGGCGACATGTAAGATCCCATCATAGCCTTTAGGAATGTATGTCTTGATTAAGATACCTAACTGATGCTGAAGCTTTTCTTTAGAACCTAATAAATATAAAGAAAAGATGAAGCCAAATAGACAGGCTGATAAAACGGAGAAAACCGAACTGATCGCTTTGACAACATTGGAAAAAGCACCAGTTGCCCCGGTTAAAACGCCATGAATAATATCCGAAGACTGCTTAGAAACAGAGCTTGAAGCATGGGTTAAAGACGCCTGCAGGCTTTGGGCATATTGCGCAATTTGCGGATACTTTTCTAATTTTTTCAGATACGGCGTAAGTGAGGAAGCACCGTTTTTCACAATGACCGTGACGGCATTGATAACCTGCGGCATAACAATCGCCGTGACTAAAGCAATGACGGCAATGACACTGGCAAAAGAAAGAATAATACAAAGCGGACGTCTGGCGCCATCACATTTGCCTTTGAAAATCTTTTTGTATAAGGCTTCAAAGCGAATCATTACGACATTGACGATATAGGCAATAATTAAGCCGATAAAAAGCGGCGTGGCAGCGCCTAAAATGGTGCCAATAAAACCAATAAGCGGTTTCCAGTATAAATAAACCAAATAAAGCAAAAATACGACAAAGCCGGCTGGCAGATATTTTTTGACTTCTTTCATCTTAGCCCTCCCAGATAATATGAGGATCAATCTCATCAGTTGTTAAATAGACGCATAATTCTCTAAAAAGGTCCGCATCAAAATGCGCATCAAAGCAGAGTAATTCAAATGAGAGATCCCAGAAATTCATCGAATAATGGGTTTCATAAAACCCATTACGTAAGTAAAACTCCTTTCTTATTTTTCTTTGGTGGGCATTATCAGCTTTGGGATCCTGTTTTTCTAAGTCTAAACAGATTTGTTTGCCTTGATAGTGCTCGCAAATAAGCTTTAAAGCTTTCGAGCCATAGCCATGCCCACGTAAATCTTTGTGAATTGCCAGATAACAGACATAGACAGCTTTCTCATTAGACAAAGCCATATAGAGGCCAACTGGCTTGCCTTCATCATAGATGCCCATGACATCAGCGGGAATGGGATAATGCAGAGCATGATCTAAGTCCCAGCGTTCTTCATCAGGGAACGCTTCCTGATTGAGGGCATTGAAAAAGGCATAATCTTGATTGTGCTTATTTATTCTTAGTAATTCCATAGGAGACATTATACATGAACAGCCCCATAAAGGCAAAAGAGCATCGCCTAAGCGATACTCTTCTTTATTACTTAGCTGCTTTCTTCTGATCAGCCATGTATTCTTCATAGAGATAAGATTTGCTGGTTGCATAATCATCTCTATTTTCTGGTTTGTAGTTTTCATACTTAGGCTGTGGATGTTTATGTGTCTTCCAGTATTCTTCCGCTACTGGTGCCCAAGCCTTAGCATATGGTTCACATTTAGCTGTTAAGTGTTCAACTGATTCAGGTGATTCTAAGTTTGTATCATGAGCCCCTGTTTCATGAACCATCTTTCTTAACTTATCTGGGTTTTCCAGCATTGGACAAGGTCTTAAATGATCTCTGTTGAATGGCTGGCCATCATAATAAGCTTTGAAAATCGGACTCTGTAACATTTCCAGAATAGAGTTTTCATGGATGTTGGTATTTGAGTAATGGATGAAGACACAAGGTTCTGCATCACCATTGGAATTGATGTGGAAGTAGTTACGACCACCGGCAATACAGCCACCAACGTATTCCCCATCATTCTGGAAGTCCATTGGATAGAAGTTGATTGGGTAATCTGGTGAACGCACTTCACGGATACGATCAATCATATATTTACGCTGCTGTGGCGTAGGCATTAATTCTGGTACAGCGTTTGTTCCAACTGGCATGTAGTGGAAGTAGAAGCCATAACGTGCACCCTGCTCAGTAATGAATTTGAAGAAGTCATCACTAGTAACGGCATCGATATTCTGGCTTGTATAACATACGGAAGTCCCGAAGATAATCCCATATTTTCTCAGTAATGCCATCGCATCTAAGACTTTCTGATAATGACCGGCACCACGACGTTCATCGTTGGTATGTTCATTACCTTCAATTGATAATAAGAAGGTTAAGTTCCCTAAACGCACAACTTCTTTACAGAAATCTTCATCGATTAAAGTAGAGTTAGTGTATAAGGCAAATTCAACATCATTATGTTTTTCAGCTAGTTTTAAGATATCTTTCTTACGTACGAGTGGTTCACCGCCCGTCATCATATAAAGATAAACGCCGAGTTCTTTCCCCTGTGTCACGATCTTATCCATATCTTCGAATGATAAGTTGTTTTTATGTCCATAAGTTCCTGACCAGCAGCCGATACAGTGCATATTGCAGGCTGTGGTTGGATCAAATAAGATCAGCCAAGGAATATTACATTTATACTTTTCACGGTTATGACGAATCATCTTCGTACCTCTGAAGAACGCTTCATAACCTAAGTTTAAAGCTGTCATCTTGGCAACGCGTGGATTGGTTTCATCAATCACCTGATTGATAAAGTTAATCCAACGGTTGTTTGGATCATTCACTGCATCTCTCGCTGCCTGATACTGTTCTTTCGTAAAACCGTCCCCATAGAACTTCTCAGCCATATCGATGAGTTTAATGTATTCTTTATTACGATCCTTTTTAAGACCTGTTAAAACGTGATCAATAATAAGACTCATAGCACGTCTTTGTGCTGCATGAGAGATATTCTCCATAGTTTTCATAATATTACCGCCTTTCCAATCTTTACACATTCATTTTAAAACTTCCTTTTTTAGTATTCAACAATTTCATTCATAATAATCCGACAAAAGCACTTGCTTTCCTTTGAATTTCAAGTAAGTTAGACATTTTTATTTGAATGTCTAGAAGCAATTTTCTCTTACTTTGCCATAAACTTATTATTGAAAAAATTGTATAATAACAAGTTGAATCATATGCGAAAAAAGTATGACAAAAGTCTTTACTTCCCTATTTAAAGGCTTTAAAAAAGCTTGTTATTTTTTCACAAGCGAAAGTAGTTGCATTTTCAACTATTATGCGTTTTAATGGGTATAGCGATAAGCAAGGACTGTTTATCACTGTATCCATAACAATAATTAATATATTTTTTATATACATTTTAAAAAGGAGAAATACGTATGGAAGTAATTAAAAGAGATAAGTCAAGAGTCCCATTTGACGCCAGCAAAATTGAGAAAGCGATCTTAAAAGCAATGCGCTACGGCAGCGGTATGGTCGACGAAAAGATCGCTCATGAGATCGCTAGTGAAATTGAACAGTGGCATACTAACAATGGTGCCAAAGCCATTGACATCACACGTATTGAAGGTCAGGTCTTTGAAAAGTTAATTGATAAAGGCGCTGTTTTAACTGCGAAAGCTTATGAAGGTTATCGTAAGGTACGTGAATTCCAGAGAGAAGAAAACACTATTGATAAAGAAATCTATGGCATCGTTAAACAGACCAATAAAGAAGCGATGGATGAAAACTCCAACAAGGATGCCACCGTTTTAGCAACTCAGCGTGACTTGATCGCCGGAGAATTCTCCCGTGACTACTGTCGTCGTATGATGTTGCCAACAAAGATTGTCCAGGCGCATGATGATGGCATTATCCATTTCCATGATATGGATTACTTTATTCAGAAGATGTTTAACTGCTGCCTGGTGAACTTAAAAGATATGTTTGCCAACGGCACAGTCATTAATGGCAAGTTAATTGAAACCCCTAAATCACTGCAGACAGCAGCCACCATCGCGACCCAGATCGTTCAGCAGGTAGCCTGCGGTCAGTATGGCGGACAGACCATCTCATTAGCCCACTTATCACCATTCGTACGTGTTTCTTATAATAAGCATAAGAAAGCTGTCGAAAAAGAAGGCCATGAAATCGGCATCAGCTACAGCGATGAACAGATCGAAAAGATTGCTCAGAGCCGTTTAAAGGATGAAATCAAAGCTGCCGTGCAGACAATTCAGTATCAGATTAATACGTTCTCTACAACTAATGGTCAGGCACCATTCTTATCGATCTTCATGTATTTAAATGAAGAACCTGAATATACCAAAGAAACCGCGATGTTAATTGAAGAAGTCTTAAAGCAGCGTTATGTCGGCATGAAGAACCCTGTAGGCGCTTATGTTACACCAGCTTTCCCTAAGTTATTATATGTCTTAGATGAAAACAATGTCCCAGATGATAGTGAATATCGTTATTTAACAGACTTAGCCGTTAAATGTGTTTCTAAACGTATGATGCCAGACTTCATCTCTGCTAAAATCATGAAACAGAATTATGAAGGTCAGGTTTTCGGTCCGATGGGCTGCCGTTCTTTCTTATCTCCTTTCAAAGATGAAAACGGAGAATACAAATGGTATGGCCGTTTCAACCAGGGCGTTGTAACATTAAACTTAACCGATGTTGGTTTATCAGCACGTGGTAATTTAAATGCCTTCTGGAAAATCTTAGATGAACGTTTAGAATTATGTTATGAAGCTTTAATGTTAAGACATGAAAACTTAAAAGGAACCATCTCTGACGTTTCCCCTATTCACTGGCAGTATGGCGCGATCGCTCGTTTAAAACCAGGAGAAACCATTGATGCTTTATTAGATTCTCGTTATTCTACTATTTCATTAGGTTATATTGGCTTATATGAATGTGTCGAAGCTTTATTAGGTACTTCTCATACTTCTCGTGAAGGTGATGAATTAGGGACTGCTATTATGAAACGTTTAAGAGAAGCGGTTGATACATGGAAAGAAGAAACTGGTTTAGGCTTCGCTTTATATGGTACACCAGCTGAATCTACCACTTATAAGTTTGCAAGAACCTTAAAACGTCGTTTCGGTATTGTCCCTGGCGTTACTGATAAAGACTATATTACTAACTCTTATCACGTTAATGTTCGTGAACATATTGATGCTTTCTCTAAATTAGGCTTTGAAGCAAAATTCCAGAACATCTCTTCTGGCGGTGCTATCTCTTATGTCGAAGTCACAAATATGACAAATAACTTTGAAGCCATGAAAGAATTAATCAACTATATGTATGACACCATCCAGTATGCGGAAATCAATACTAAATCTGATTACTGTCAGGAATGTGGTTTCGATGGTGAAATCTTACTTGATGAAAATGGTGAATGGTACTGCCCTAACTGTGGTAACAGAAACCATAAAACATTAAACGTATGTCGTCGTACTTGTGGCTATCTTGGTGATAACTTCTGGAATAAAGGCAGAACTCAAGAGATCGGTGAACGTTTTGTTCATTTAGATAACCGTGTATACAAAGGTGAATAGTTCCACGAAATAATTTAATATACCACGATAAAACTTAATATCACTCATTTTTAGGAGCTTTTTAGCTCCTTTTTCTTCCACGAAAAAACTTAATGATTATTTTAAAAAACTTAATATGTTGCAAAATGGAGTAAATACAAAAGCTATGACAATCATTTTAAATAAATATATCCTATTCCATCTTCAAAATACTTTATAAATTAAATACAAGAAAGATCTCATTTTTTAATCAAGGTTATAAATTTAAAATACAATGTATAATCAGCATATTTTCCAATAAAACAAATAGACTGATCTCCTTTTACAGGAAAATCGGTCTATTTTTCTTAAGTTAGATGTATGATGATATGTAATCAACAGTATAATTATTTTGAGTTTCATGATCTAAAATGATATCTCAAATTCTAATCTTTTAGATATTATAGCTACGTTTGTTATCGCTTTAATCAAACGATTCATACTCTCTTTTTGTTCGATATTAAATTTTTTCGTGGTACTCACAAAAATACAATTTTATCCAATATTAAGTTTTTTCGTGGAAATAAGTACTTCAAATATCGCAAATATAGCCGAATATATTAAATTTTTTTGTGGTATAAATCATCAAAGTATTAAACGAAAAATGAATGATTCAGCTAGTGCAGATTTGATTTATAAATACGATAATCAATGGCCTATATGGGCATTGATTGAAGTGCTATCATTTGGAGAGTTTATAAAATTGTACTCAATGTATTATGAAATCTATAAAGA
>AUXO012641451.1_pt1 | contig 13904 bp, 11 predicted proteins | sample 768731 | NCBI WGS metagenome assembly AUXO01 (sample SAMN02715735, study PRJNA202380) | gut metagenome | biome: sheep rumen | host: Ovis aries | place: New Zealand: Palmerston North | reverse complement strand
ACGAGTATCGCCTCTGCCCTCACCCAGCGAAAGGTTCGCAAGAACACTGCTATGACTGGTGAGATTACCCTTCGTGGTAAGGTGTTGCCCGTAGGCGGTATCAAAGAGAAGATCCTTGCAGCGAAGCGTGCTGGTATCACTGACATCGTCATGTGTCGTGAGAATGAGAAGGATATCCTTGAGATTCCCGATATGTATCTGAAAGGTGTCACCTTCCATTATGTGGAGAATGTACAGGATGTGTGGAACTTCGCCTTGACAGATGAGATTGTTAAGAATCCACTGGACTTCACTATCCAGGAAGATGAAAAGAAAGACGAGAAGAAATGACGTTTGAACTGCAACATACCGATTCTGCCAGTGATGCACGTGCTGGTATCATTACCACCGATCACGGCCAGATTCTGACGCCTATCTTTATGCCTGTCGGAACGGCTGGTACTGTGAAGGGTGTACATTTCTCTGAACTGCGTGATCAGGTAAAGGCACAGATCATCCTGGGTAACACCTATCATCTGTATCTCAGACCAGGACTCGATATTCTCCGAAAAGCAGGAGGACTGCATAAGTTCAACACTTGGGATCGTCCTATCCTCACTGACAGTGGCGGTTTTCAGGTATTCTCTCTGACTGGTATCCGTAAACTGCGTGAGGAAGGTTGTGAGTTCCAGAGTCATATCGACGGATCCAGACATATCTTCACACCAGAGAACGTGATGGATACGGAACGTGTCATCGGTGCAGATATCATGATGGCACTCGACGAATGTCCTCCCGGACAGAGCGATTATCAGTATGCCAAGAAGTCATTGGGCCTGACCCAACGTTGGCTGGAACGCTGTGTGAAACGTTTTAATGAAACGGAACCTTTGTATGGCTATAACCAGACGTTGTTTCCTATCGTTCAGGGATGTACCTACAAGGATCTGCGTCAGGATGCAGCCAAGCATGTATGTGATATATTGGGACAACTCAATGATGGCGGTGGAGCCTCTATAGGCGGACTGGCTGTCGGAGAGCCCACAGAGGTGATGTATGAGATGATTGAAGTGGTGAACGAGATTCTGCCGAAGGACCGTCCCCGTTATCTGATGGGTGTCGGTACACCGCAGAATATCCTCGAAGCCATCGAACGAGGTGTTGATATGTTCGACTGTGTGATGCCTACCCGTAACGGTCGTAATGCGATGCTCTTCACTTATGAAGGAACGATGAATATGCGTAACAAGAAGTGGGAAGACGATTTCTCTCCCATTGATCCTGATGGGTGTTACATCGATCAGTTGCATACAAAGGCATACTTGCATCATCTCTTCAAGGCCCAGGAGTTGCTGGCTATGCAAATAGCCTCTATCCATAACCTGGCATTCTACCTGCGACTGGTGACCGATGCTCGTCAGCACATCATTGCAGGCGACTTTGTACAGTGGAAACGTAGTGTCATCGACAAATTAGGACAACGACGATGAATAAAGAAGATGTGAAACGGTATCTTGTTCTGATCGCAAAATATTGGCGGTTGTTACGCAAAGGTGTGGGGAAAGTGTGGAGGAAGATCAATCCTTTACAGTTCCTTTTACGTCTCGACCGTTATATCATGGCGAAATTTATCGGAACCTACATCTACTCGATCATTCTGATCATCTCTATTGCCATCGTCTTCGACGTGAATGAGAACCTCTCCAAGTTTGCTACGAACGGTGCACCGCTAAAAGCCATCGTTTTCGATTACTATGCGAACTTCGTACCTTACTTCTCAAATCTGTTCTCACCTCTGTTCGTCTTCATTGCCGTTATCTTCTTCACCTCTAAACTGGCTGGCAATAGTGAGATCATCGCGATGCTGGCAGCAGGTGTGAGTTTCAAACGGCTCATGAAGCCTTATATGCTCTCGGCAGCACTCATCGCTGTCGTGAATTTCTATCTCATCTCCAATGTGATTCCTCATGGTACGGTGATCCGTCAGGACTTTGAGGCTAAATATAAGAACTCCAAGCGTACCACTTCGGCCAGTAATGTGCAGTTGATGGTGGGACCAGGTATCATTGCCTACATACAGAATTACGACAACCGCACCAAGACAGGTTATGGTTTCTCTCTGGATAAGTTTGAGAACAAGAAACTGGTGAGTCATATGACGGCTTCAACGATCCGTTATGACTCGATCAGTGATACACGTTTCCATTGGAAAGCCAACAACTACAAGATCAGAAAACTGAAAGGTTTGCGTGAAGAGATAACAACGGGTGTCATGCTGGATACCGTCATCCACATGGAACCCATGGATCTGGTATTCTCCAAGGGTCAGCAGGAGACACTTACCTCTTCAGAACTGCGACAATATATCTCCAAACAGACAGAACGCGGCTCTGGCAATGTGGTACAATATGAAGTGGAATACCATAAGCGTATCGCCACCTCATTTGCCTCCTTTATCCTGACCATTATTGGTGTGAGTCTCTCGAGTCGCAAACGTAAAGGAGGTATGGGACTTTATTTGGGTATCGGTCTGGCACTCTCCTTCTCCTATATCCTGCTGCAGACGGTTAGTGCTACCTTTGCCATCAATGCGGATACCCCGCCGGTACTGGCTGCGTGGATTCCGAATATTCTGTATACTATTATTGCATATTTCTGTTACCGACAAGCGCCGAATTAATGAAATTTGAAGAAACATATCTGAACGATAATATCCTCGATGCTCTCTATGACATGCATTTTGAGGAGATGACTCCTATACAGGAACGTTGCATTCCAGAGATTCTCGATGGTTATGATGTGCTGGGTGTGGCTCAGACGGGTACGGGAAAAACGGCTGCCTATCTCTTGCCGATTCTCTCCCAACTCGATGATGGCGGCTATCCCAAGGATGCCATCAACTGTATCATCATGTCACCTACACGAGAACTGGCCCAGCAGATAGACCAGGCTATGCAAGGCTTCGGCTATTATCTCGATGGTGTCAGTAGTGTAGCCGTCTATGGCGGAAACGATGCAGGACGCTATGATCAGGAGTTACGGGGTATGCGTCTGGGAGCCGATGTACTCATCGCCACACCAGGTCGTCTGTTAAGTCATCTGAAGGTAGGTAATCTCGACCTCAGCCGTTGCTCTTTCTTTGTGCTCGATGAGGCAGACCGTATGCTAGACATGGGATTCATCGACGATATCATGAAACTGGTACAGGAACTGCCTGCGAGTTGTCAGCGTATCATGTTCTCCGCCACCATGCCAAAGAAGATCCGTGAGTTAGCTGTCCAGTTGCTACACGATCCTGTAGAAGTGAAGATTGCCGTTTCTAAGCCTGCGGAGAAAATCCAACAGAGTGCATATGTCTGCTACGACCCACAGAAACTGAAGATCATCAACCACATCTTCAAACAGGGTGACCTGAAACGTGTGATTATCTTCTCTGGAAAGAAAGAACGTGTGAAAGAGATCAACCGCAGTCTGAAGTCCATGCATATCAACTGCGACCAGATGCATAGTGATCTCTCCCAGCAGGAACGCGACGAGGTGATGTATCGCTTCAAGGCAGGACAGACGGATGTACTCGTTGCTACCGATATCGTGGCACGTGGTATTGATATCGATGATATCCGTACTGTCATCAACTATGATGTGCCCCATGATGCAGAGGATTATGTGCATCGTATTGGTCGTACGGCCCGTGCTGATCGTGACGGTGTGGCCATTACCTTTGTCAGCGAGGCAGACATCTACCGCTTTCAGCAAATAGAACATTTCCTGGGCAAGGAAGTAGAGAAGGTTGCCTTACCGGAAGGCATTGGTGAGGGACCCGAATATACCAAACGTGAGAAGAAACGCTCCAATACCCGACGTCACGGACGTTGGCACAGTAAGGGTAACGGACGGAATAATCAGAAGAAAACTAAGAAAAATAATAATAAGTGATATGTTGACAGCTCCAATCTGCAAGATTAATCTTGGACTGAATGTCGTAGAGAAACGTTCCGATGGTTATCACAACCTTGAGACCGTGTTTTATCCAGTACCCATCTGTGATGCACTGGAGGTATTCCCGATGGATCCGCAGTTTCCTTCAGATGTTGATTGCGATCTGAAAGTCACTAACCTCCAAATCGAGGGCGATGAACAGAAAAATCTGGTGGTGAAGGCCTATCATCTTCTGAAACAGGACTTCCCTACGCTGCCACGTATTCACACACATCTTTATAAAGGTATTCCTACGCAGGCAGGCATGGGCGGAGGTTCCAGCGATTGTGGTTTTATGATTACACTGCTGAACCGTCAGTTCAACCTCGGCCTCTCTGAGCAGCAGATGATCGATTATGCCGCCAAGTTGGGAGCCGACTGTGCTTTCTTCATCGTCAATCGTCCCGTCTATGCTGAGGGTATCGGTGAGAAGATGCAGCCTGTAGATCTGGATCTGAGAGGCTGGTACCTGGCTATCGTGCGCCCTGCTATCCCCGTCTCTACGAAAGAGGCATTCTCACTCATCACCCCTTGTCATCCGGCACACAACTGTCGTGATGTCGTGATGCAGCCTGTGGAGACATGGCGTGGTCTGCTTACCAACGACTTTGAGAAGAGTGTCTTCGCCATTCACCCGGAGATCGGTGCCATCAAGGATCGTCTCTACGATATGGGGGCCGTCTATGCGGCGATGTCTGGCTCCGGCAGTAGTTTGTTTGGGTTGTTCCGTTCACCGGTAGATCTTAGTGACTTCAACGAGGAAGGCACTTTCAAGACCTGCTTGGCTTTGTGACGTGAAAGAAATGGACCTCGATTCACATCGAAGTCCATTCACAACACAAACACAAATTACGGTTCTTTCGAGCCGTATTTTTTTATTGGATACCGTCCTTACGGAGTTTCTCTTGCCACTTCCAGGCACTCTTCAGTACCTCTTCCGTAGGTGTCTCAGCCTTCCAGCCCAACACCTTGTTGGCTTTGTCAACATTACCCCATACCTGTTCGATATCACCTTCACGACGTGGAGCGAACTCCCAGTTCACTTTTACGCCTGTAGCTTTCTCAAAACCTTGTACAACCTCTAAGGTTGAAAGCCCCTTGCCTGTACCGATATTGAACACCTCTACAGCATCCGTCTCAGGCTTGTCGAGTACTCGCTCCATAGCTTTTACATGAGCCTTAGCCAAATCTACCACATAGATGTAGTCGCGGATACAGGTCTTGTCTGGCGTATTATAGTCGTGTCCGAAAATCTTCAACTGCTTGCGAATACCCATCGCTGTCTGTGTCACAAACGGAATCAGGTTCATGGGCACACCATTGGGCAACTCACCAATCAGTGCGGTTGGATGTGCACCGATAGGGTTGAAATAGCGCAGGATAATGCTCTTGATGGGTGCGCCGGAATGGATATAGTCCTGAATAATCTCCTCGTTAATCTGCTTGGTGTTACCGTAGGGACTCATGGCCTTCTGGATAGGCGCATTCTCCGTCACAGGCAGATTCTCCTTTGAGGGTTGACCATAGACGGTGCAGCTTGATGAGAAGATGATACCCTTGACATCATACTTCGGCATCAGTTCCAGCAGATTAATCAGACTCATCAGATTATTACGATAGTAAAGCAACGGCTTCTCCACGCTTTCACCGACAGCCTTTGAGGCAGCAAAGTGAATAATGCCCTCAATCTTCGGATACTTCTTGAAGATGCCTTCAAGTGCTTCATAATCGCAGCAATCCACCTTCTCGAACGCAGGACGGATGCCTGTGATCTTCTCAATACCGTCAATCACATTCTCATTAGAGTTCGAGAGGTTATCGATGATCACCACTTCATAACCTGCTTCCTGCAGTTCTACTGTTGTATGGCTTCCGATAAAGCCAGTACCACCAGTCACCAAAATCGTCTGTTTCATACCTTTTATATTTTAATTACTATATTATGATCATTTATGATCTGATCAGAGCTATTTGCAAAACCTCAGTTGTCTGCTCCGTCACACTGACTCTGTTATCAGTCCTTTTCCCGACAAGCCAGATGATCTGTCCTTCACTGTCTGTCACCACCAACTGACGCTGCTTCTCATATAGTGAGCATTTCCTGTCTGTCAAGTAATCACTCACCAGCTTTCTGCCTGTCATCCCAAAGGGTATAAACGCATCCCCGTTCTCTACTGGTCTGACAGTCAGCGGGAATTTCACCTTTGCTTTATCAATTGTGATACAATCTTCTGTCTTTGAAATAGATATATTTTCTTTAGTCTTAACATCAAAACAATATTCCTCATCCAGACGATAACGCCCTTCCTCTGGAATCCTGAGCGACTTCATCGGCGCTTTCCTTGGTGCCAGAATCAGATGCTCCCTGTCTATCAGTAAGGTGTAGTCTGGCGTCTCAAACGCCCTACCCGATACACCCTCCAGATGCTCAGTCAACTGTTCAATCTGAGTGGTGTTGAATCCTTTCTTAGACAACCATTCATAGAGGAACAGTTCAGGAGAAGGTAATTGTTCCAGTGCCTCGATGGCAACTGTCTCCGTTTTATTCTTCGCATCACACTCGATGAGTGTTTCCTGCTGTTGTCGGATGGCAGCCTCCACCACTTTCTCCGTCTCTTGCATGAAACGGGCGGTTTTACCGATGTTCTCTGCCACGTTCGGATTGATCTGTTCCAACAAAGGCAGCACATTTAATCGGATTTTATTCCTCAAAACGTCATCCACCAGATTCGTAGAGTCTGTCACATAAGACTGTCCGATGGAATGGAGATAATCCTCAATCTCCTGACGACTCAACGCCAGCAATGGTCTCACGATCTCATCATGATGGGCTCTGATACCCGTCAGTCCGTGAACACCACTTCCTCTCATCAGGTTCATCAGTAAGGTCTCTACAGCATCATCACGATGATGGGCCACACACACCTTCTCTGCCCCTATATCTTGCCTGAGTTGTCGGAAATAACCATATCTCAGTTCTCTCGCAGCCATTTCAATACTTACTTGATGCAAGGCTGCATATTCCTTTGTGTCAAAGTGAATTAAATGAATCGGAATTTCTTTCTCTTCACAGAGATTCTTCACAAATTCCTCATCCCTATTGCTCTCCTCACCTCTCAGATGAAAATTGCAATGTGCAGCCTCAATGCGATAGCCGAGATCCTTCAGGATCAGCAGCAGCGCCACACTGTCTGCCCCACCACTCAGAGCCACAAGATGCAGTCCCTCACGACTCAGAAGTCCGTGCTTCGCGATGAAATCAGCAACTTTATTCAACATATAGCACGAGTCCTTTCAGATACTCACCCTCAGGGTGATAGATATTGATAGGATGATCGGCAGGCTGATGCAACTGGTGCAGGATCCTCACCTTACGCCCTGCCTGGGCAGCAGCCGTAAACACTGCATTACGGAAATGATCCTTCGTCACCACCTGGGAACAACTGAAGGTAAAGAGGATACCACCAGGCTGGATCTTCTGGAACGCCTTATTATTCAGACGGGTATAACCCTTCAGTGCGTTATGGAGCGCACCACGGTGCTTGGCAAAGGCGGGCGGATCGAGAATGATCAGGTCATACTGGTCGCCAGCCTGTTCCAGATACTTGAACGCATCCTCACAGAAGGCCTGATGACGCTGATCGCCTGGAAAATTCAATTCCACATTGCGATTCGTCAGTTCGATGGCCTTGGCACTGCTATCAACAGAATGTACCAACTCTGCCCCACCTCTCATCGCATAAAACGAGAATCCACCGGTATAACAGAACATATTCAGCACCTTCTTTCCTTTGGCAAAACGCTCCAGCATCGAACGGTTCTCACGCTGATCCACGAAGAAACCCGTCTTCTGACCGCGCAGCCAGTCCACATAAAACTTCAAACCATTCTCTACGGCCACATTATCTTCCGAACCACCATAGAGGAAACCGTTCTCCATATCGTCCATAAACGGCAACGTGGTCTCACTCTTATAGTAGATGTTCTCCAGTCTGCCTCCCATCACCTGTACCAGTTGGGTGGCAATGGCCTTACGACACAGGTGCATACCAATGCTGTGAGCCTGCATCACGGCGGTCTTACCATAGACGTCGATTACAAGCCCTGGCAACAGATCGCCCTCACCATGAACCAGACGGTAGGTGTTGTTATCGGGATTATCAGCAATGCCGATAGCCTGTCTCATCTTCAAGGCCGAAGCCAGACGTGAGGCCCAGAACTGATCGTCGATGGGCACATCACGGAATGAAAGCACTCTCACGGCGATGGAACCCGCCTGATAGTGCCCTATCGCGATAAAATCGCCGTTATTCTTCATCACACGGACGATCTCACCTTCTTCGATACCCTGGTCTGCATGCTGAATGGCACCAGAGAACACCCAGGGATGAAAACGTAGCAGACTCTCTTCCTTACCGCGCTTCAGATATATCTGTTTCATCATGTTCTTGCTTACTTTCTTCTTCTCTGACAACCAGTTCGTAGTCGCCTGACTCCTTCAGTCTCAACACCTCTTCATAGATGCGGACGCATGCCCAGGCATCGATGGCGGCATAGGTCTTCTGGGTGTCTTTCAGGATATCCCTTTCCCAGTTCGACAAACGGTCAGCCTTGCTGATACGTTCGCCAAACAGGTTGGCATAGATCTTCACCAGACTCTGGTCCTCAATACCTAACTCTCTTACCATATCCTGCAGATCCACGAAGGAACCTGGCTGAAACTCACCCAGTTCCCGCAGTGCCAGCAGGTCGTTCTTCCAAGCCAGTCCTACCTTCGTCACCTTCTTGTCACCCAACAGCCTGGCCACAGCGGGACACATCCCGAGATAGTTCAAACGGAACAGGAAGCAAATCGACTGGTTCGCCACCTGCAGCAAGGCACATTTATAATGCTTGCCTTTCGTGAACGACGGACGTGTCTCTGTGTCCAGTCCCAGCACAGACTGAGCCAGCAGATAGTCCACCGCCGTCTCCGCTTCTGCAGGCGAATTGATGACGACGATCTTGCCCTTGTATCCAACTCTTCTCAGGGTCGCAATTGTAGGCTTATCGAACTTGTTATATATCAACTTTTTCATTTCTTGGTGCAAAATTACTAAAAAATCATCATTTTTTTGATGAAATCTAACTTTTTTCGACTACTTTTGCAACAAAATTATGAAATAAGACAAATATGGCTAAGAAAAAGAGTGAGTCTAAGTCGAAAAATAGTGGCTTTAACCTGACAAATGTTTTAGGATTCAAAGATATTTTCCATAACGAGAAGCTGAATTTTGTGCTCGGCTGTATCCTTGTGTGTGTGGCGATCTATCTCATCCTGGCCTTCATCTCCTACTTCTCTACAGGAGCAGCCGACCAGAGTCTGATAGAAGATCCTCGCGATGGCGAAGTGATGAATGCCCATCATGAGTTCAGCAACACCTGTGGCAGCGTCGGCGCCTATGCCTCTTGGTATTTCATCAAGCGCTGCTTCGGTCTGCCCGCTTTCCTCATCCCTGTCTTCATCCTGTTGTTAGGTACCAATCTCATCCGTGCTTTCAAGGTCAACCTGCTCAAGTGGTTCCTCTCCTTGATGGTGCTGATGATCTGGGCTTCCATCTCCTTGGCAAAGTTCCTGGCACCCTTCATGACCGATGCCTGCTTCAATCCCGGTGGAGATCATGGGGCCTATATCTGTCAGTATATCGAGAATCTCGTGGGTGCACCAGGCTTGACGGCGCTCATCATACTCACTGCCCTTGCCTTCCTCACCTATATCAGTGCCGAGACGATCTTCTTCGTCCGTAAGATCTTGAACCCCACCAGGTTCCTCGACAAGGTGAAGTTCAAGATTACCAACAACGATCCTAATGAGAAAGTGGATTCTTACGAGCAGCAGATCGTTGACGACCTTGAACCAGAAGAAGAGCCGTTGGTTTACGATGATCCAGCCCCGCAGGAAGTGGAGTTCCGCGAGAACGATAAGGCCGTCATCATCGATCAGGTGTATAAACAGGACCCTGAGATCCCTGCAGCAGCCCCAATCGCTCCTGCCGCTGCCGATGAAGTGGGAATGGAGATTGAAGTGGCTCAAGGAGAAGCTGCAGCCGACACAATGACAGTGGCGCCCGCCCTTGAGGACTTGGAGCCCTACGATCCCAAGCGCGAACTCGAGAACTATAAGTATCCGACACTCGACCTGCTGAAGAAATACGATAACGACGGCAAGCCCTATATCGATATGGAGGAGCAGAATGCCAACAAGAACCGTATCGTGGAAGTGCTCCGTACCTTCGGTGTCGAGATCTCCAGCATCAAGGCTACCGTTGGTCCTACCATCACCCTCTATGAGATCACCCTCGCTGCAGGTGTCCGTATCTCTAAGATCCGTTCACTCGAAGATGATATCGCCCTGTCGCTTTCAGCACTCGGCATCCGTATCATTGCGCCGATTCCTGGTAAGGGAACGGTGGGAATCGAAGTACCGAATGCCAAACCCAGTGTGGTGTCGATGGAATCGATCCTCAACTCCAAGAAGTTCCAGGAGACCACGATGGAACTGCCTTGTGCGATGGGTAAGACCATCACCAACGAGGTGTTCATGTTCGACTTGGCCAAAGCACCTCACCTCCTCGTGGCTGGTGCCACAGGTCAGGGTAAGTCTGTCGGTCTGAATGCCATCCTTACCTCTTTATTATATAAGAAGCATCCTGCCGAGATGAAGATCGTGCTCGTCGATCCCAAGATGGTGGAGTTCAGCGTCTATAAGACCATCGAGCGCCACTTCCTCGCAGCGCTTCCTGAAGAGGTGGACAGTCCGATCATCACCGATACCACCAAGGTGGTCCGCACCCTGAATTCACTCTGTGTGGAGATGGATGCCCGTTACGAACTGCTGATGGCAGCCGGTGAGCGAAATATCAAGGACTACAACAAGAAGTTCAAGGAGCGCAAACTCAATCCCGAGAAGGGACATCGTTATATGCCTTACATCGTGGTGGTCATCGATGAGTATGGTGACCTGATTATGACGGCAGGTAAGGAGATTGAGTTGCCTATCGCCCGTATCGCCCAGAAGGCACGTGCCGTAGGTATCCACATGATCATCGCTACCCAGCGTCCTACCACGAACATCATCACCGGTACCATCAAGGCCAACTTCCCCGGACGTATTGCCTTCAAGGTGAGCCAGGGCATTGACTCCAAGACCATTCTCGACCGTATGGGTGCCAACCAACTCATCGGACGTGGTGATATGCTCTATCTGCAGGGCAACGATCCCATCCGTGTGCAGTGTGCCTTCGTGGATACACCAGAGGTGGTGGACATCAACAAGTTCATTGCCTCCCAGCAGGGCTACGGTGGACCTTACGAACTGCCGGAGCCGAAGATGGAAGAGAGCGATATGGGCGGTGGCGAGTCTGCCGACGTCGATCTCACCCACCTCGATCCCCTCTTCGAGGATGCCGCCCGTCTGATTGTCAGCAACCAGAGTGGTTCCACCTCCCTCATCCAGCGAAAGTTCGCCATCGGCTACAACCGTGCAGGTCGTCTGATGGATCAGTTGGAGAAGGCTGGTGTTGTCGGTGCCGCTATGGGCAGCAAGCCGCGTGAGGTGATGGTTCTCGACGAAGTCAGTCTGAACAACTTACTTAGTAATCTTAGATAAAAGTAAAAAAGTAAAAAGGTAAAAAGTAAAAAGGTAAAAAGAAAAAAAGGTAAAATGAAAAAGATTTGTTTTCTGATTCTGGCGGCACTCATCAGTACCGCCGCTATGGCACAGACCGCAAAGAGTGTACTCGATAAAGCAGCGGCCAACATCACAGTGAAAGAAGGCGTCAAGGCCAACTTCAGAATGGTGGGAGGCATCGGTAACGCCTCTGGCACCATCCTCATCAAAGGCAAGAAGTTCCACGCCACCACACCGAAGGCTACCGTCTGGTTCGACGGCAAGACCATGTGGACTTATATGAAGGACAACGAGGAAGTGAATGTCAGCAATCCCACAGAGGCACAGTTGCAGACCATCAACCCTTACAACTTCATCAACCTCTATAAGAACGGCTACACCAGCACCCTCAATACGACGGGCAATGCTTATGTGATTCACCTGACCTCTACCGCGAAGAACAAGAAGATCAAGGAACTCTTCATCACCATCGACAAGCAGAGCTACCATCCCACACAGGTGAAACTCCTGCAGGGAAAGAGTTGGACAGAATTCAACATCTCCAACCTCTCAAAGTCGAAGATTGCCGATTCAGAGTTCCGTTTCAATGCCAAGGATTTCCCCAAGGCAGAGGTCATCGATCTGCGATAACGCCTCCCCGACTTCATGAACAGATTCCAACTATATCGGCTCCTGCGCAGGAACAACAGTCTGAGTACCCGTCGCAGTCCGCTGTTTGAACAGAGCAAATGGGCGAAGGCACTCCTCTATTTCGGAGGAGCAGTCTTCGCCCTCTACCTTATTATATATGGTATCATCATCGCGATGACAGCCGATGGCTATGCCGGTGTGATGGTGTCGATGATGCCCGTCATCCTGATCATCGACTATCTGCTGCGTTTCATCTTCCAGACCACACCGGGTGTGATGGTGAAACCTTATATCCTGCAGCCGATCTCGCGTTATACGGCCATCGAGTGTTTCCTCATCTCGTCCCACTTCAGCGGTTACAACTTCCTGTGGCTCGCGATGTTCCTGCCCTACTCGTTCATCATCCTCATCGCAGGGGCAGGCTTCTGGCCTGTAGTGATCGAACTCGTGGGCTGTCAGTTGCTCATCATGCTCAACAGTCAGGTCTATCTGTTCTTCCGCACCCTCATCAATCGCAACGTACTGTGGTTCCTTGCCTCCGTGGTGTTCTACATGATCCCCTTCTGGCCGTTGCTGATGAAGTTCGATACCGACACCTTCTCTAAGATGCTCGACCTCTATTCTGCCTTCGGGCGCAACGGGTGGCTACTGCCTGTCCTGATCGCATGTCTCGTTGGGCTTTTCCTTGTGAACCGCTATCTCCAGTTCCGGTTCATCTATGAGGAGATCTCCAAGAAGAAGGAGCATGCCCTGAAGCATATCTCGCAGTTCGGTTTCCTCAACCGTTTCGGACTGGTTGGCGAATACCTGAAGATAGAGATCAAGTCGAACATGCGCAACAAGGCCATGCGGAGCCGATGCATCATGATCCTCTCACTGATCGTTGTTTTCTCCTCACTCACCGCCTATACCGATGTCTATAACAGCACGTTCATGACCAACTTCTGGTGCATCTACTGTTTTGCCCTCTTCGGTGTTGCCTCTCTCACGAAGTTTATGGGACAGGAGGGCAACTACATCGACTTGCTGATGGTTCACGAGGAGAACATCATCGCCCTGCTCAAGGCCAAGTTCTGGTTCTACACCATCGCCCTGCTCATCCCCTTCCTCATCATGTTGCCAGCCGTCTTCACAGGCAAGTTCACCTGGCTCATGATCTTTGCCTATATGAGTCTCACGGCAGGACTGGTCCACTTCATCCTCTTCCAGTTGGCAGTCTATAACAAACAGACGATTCCCCTCCAGTTGAAGATCACCAGTGGTTCCAACATCGAAAACGGCTGGCAGATCGTCATCGAGATGGTGGCCCTCTGTTCACCAGGCATCATCGTCAGCACAGGCTTCGCTCTGGCAGGTGAGACCCCCACTTACATCTTCATGATTCTGCTGGGATTGGTACTGGTTGCACTGCATCCGCTTTGGATCCGAAACATCTATAAGCGCATGATGCAACGGCGTTATGAGAACCTTGAAGGCTTCCACGCCACCCGTCAATGAGGTAAAACGCCCGCAGATACAACTTTTTTGAAAGAATTTCCATAAAAAGTTTGGTGGTTTCAGAAAAAGTGTGTACCTTTGCACCCGCAAAAAAGAAAATGCACCCGTAGCTCAGTTGGTAGAGCACCTGACTCTTAATCAGGGTGTCCAG
>AUXO018645185.1_pt1 | contig 13905 bp, 5 predicted proteins | sample 768731 | NCBI WGS metagenome assembly AUXO01 (sample SAMN02715735, study PRJNA202380) | gut metagenome | biome: sheep rumen | host: Ovis aries | place: New Zealand: Palmerston North | reverse complement strand
TTTGTTGATATTGGAGTTAAATATGATGGATTAGTACATATTTCAGAAATGAGTGATAAATTTATTAGAAACCCATCAGATATAGCATCAGTAGGAGATGTAGTTAAAGTAAAAGTTATAAAAATAGACCAAGAACGCAAAAAGGTTGGACTTTCAATGAAAATATAAAAATAATTAATAAAATAATAAATAAAAAATGAAAATAGGTAATTTACCTTTTTTCATTTTTTTTTATTAAAATATTGCTTTTTTTTTAAATAATGAGTATAATGCAAGGTAATGAAGGAGGTATTTTTATGAGAATAGGAAATATACCAAATCCAAGTGAAACAAATGAAAATGAAGAAGTTATTAATAACTCACAATATAAGATTTTAGCGGTTGATGATGAAATAGGAATTATAGATTCATTATCTATATTTTTAAAAAGATCAGGATACGTGTTTGCAGGAGAGACTGATCCAATGAAAGCTGTGGAACGTCTTAAAACTGAACATTTTGATTTGTTACTTTTAGACTTCATAATGACACCTCTACATGGAGATCAAGTAGTAGAAGAAATACGTAAATTTAATAAGGAATTGTATATAATTTTACTAACAGGTCACAAAGATTTAGCTCCACCATTAGAGACAATTAAAAGACTAGATATTCAAGGATACTGTGAAAAAAGTGATAATCCAGATCAATTACTTTTACTTATAGAATCAGGAATTAAATCTGTTAAGCAGATGGATGAAATAAAGAAAATAAATGCAGAATTATCTGAAACATACGAAAAACTAGAACAGGCCTATATGGAAAGTATACAAACTGTAAGATATACTGTTGAAGCAAAAGACACATATACAAGAGGTCATTCAGATAGAGTTTCAGAATATTCAGTACTTATAGGACAAAAACTAGGACTTCCTGAAGAAGATATAAGAAGATTAAGAATAGGTGGACTATTCCATGATGTTGGAAAAATTGGAGTACCTGATAGAATATTGCAAAAAGATGCAAAACTAACAGATGAAGAATATTCAGAAATAAAAAATCACCCTGCAATAGGTGCACAAATATTATCAACAGCATCAATCTTCCAAGATATTATACCAATTGTTAAACATCATCATGAGAGATATGATGGAAGAGGATATCCTGGACAATTAAAAGGAGAAGAAATTCCATTTTTAGCAAGAATTGCAGCTGTAGCAGATGCATTTGATGCCATGACATCAAAAAGAGTATATAGAAATTCTCTTGCAATGGATATTGTTATAGAAGAAATAGAAAAAAATAAAGGAACTCAATTTGATCCAAAAGTTGCAGATGCATTTTTAGAAATATTAAGAAATGAACCAAATAAAATTAATGAAATAATGGAAAAATATAAAGAAGAAGCTGCTCTTATAAATTAAGAGCAACTTCTTTTTTTATATTATTATTTATGCTATTTTTAAAGATATAAATAATAGTATTGATTAAATTATACAGGTATTAGAATATTAAATGTTGTTCCTTTACCTTCTTCTGACTCAAATGTGATATCTCCATGGAAATGAGCTTTAATATTTGAATAAGACATATAAAGTCCAAGTCCAGTACCATTTTTTCCTTTTGTTGTAATCATTTCTTTAAATAGCTTTTTCTTAACTTTATCTGGAAGACCACATCCGTAATCTTTAATAGTAAATACTACATTATTATCTTTTCTATAAACAACTAAATCAATATTTTTTTCAGGTTCTCCATTATAACTTTGTATAGCATTTGAAATCATGTTATTTATAACTTGTACTAAACTACTAATATTTCCTTCTATTATAGTATTTTCATCAACTTGCATAGAAACATTTAAATATACAACTGCTTTTTTAAGCTCATGTTTCATTAAAATATCAACTCGTTTTAATAACTCATCAACTGTAAAAGATATCTCTTGTTCATTTGACATTGTAACAGCTTGTCCTTTAACAGCAGTTAAAATATCAGACATATATTCTGTATATGATTTAATTTTATCAATCCAACCATTCATATCTTTAGCTATATCATGAAAATCATCATCATTAACAATTGGATTTCCAATTGATGCATCTAATTCTTTTACTAAATCTGTAAGTCCTTCAGCTGCTCCTGATATTGACATTATTGGAGTTTTAAGGTTATGAGCAATACCTCCAACAAGTTGTCCAAGAGATGCTAGTCTTTCACTTTCCATCAAAACATCTTGATTATCCTGAATTGTTTTCATATCTTGCTTATGCTGAGTAATATCTTTAAATAATATAAGTATTCCTAAAGATTGACCATTTACTAATATAGAAGTTATTTCAATATTAAAATATTTGTCAATTCTTTTTATGTATATTTCAAAAGATTCAGTTTTATCATTTTTTTCTATTTTTTCAATGTGATCTGAAAAGTCTTTTGCATTTAAGTTATAAGCATTTATAAACTCTACAAAACTAGTTCCTCTGACTCTTGACGCATCTTTTACATGAAAAGTTTCAATAAACGTTTTGTTAAAATCTGATATTTCAAAGTCATCATTTAAAACTACATAACTATCTGATATTCTATCTACAATACTTTGCAAAGCGATAGGAGCTATTTTAAATAAGTTAAATCTAAACATTGCAAGTGTTAAGCAAATAATTGTAAAAGCAAAACTAATAGGAGTAATATATATTGACATTGGTATTATATTAAATGCTCCTAAAAAGTTTGTCAATATAGGTATAATAGCAGCAACAGAAATTAGCATAGCTTGTCTTGAGAAAATTCCTGCATTTTTTATAGAATACTTTAGTAATATTATTAAAGAAATAGCAAATAATATATAAGTATAACCTGAATGAACATACATATATGGTCCATAGACAGTATCGTAATAATTTATAGAATATACTTCATAGAACAAATGATGAAGATCATTTGTCCATAGTAATAATAAAGATAATATTGGAATTATAAGTAATAATAAATATTTCCTTTTATATTCTATTTTTGTTTTTGAAAATGCAAAGGCTAAAAATAGGAAGGCAACAGGCAAAAAACAAACAGGTATATAAACAAAGTAATCGAAGTATATAGGATTTGCATTAAATATATTAGTACAAACTATTTGAAGTATTAACCCTAACATCCAACAAATGAATAGAGTAAATATTATTATAAAAGCTGTATCTAATTGTTTTTTCTTTTTTTTGTGAGTAATTAACCCTAAAAGTATCGAAAGTATAATACATAAAAATGTAAGAAATCCGATTGTTATTGCATTGTCTGTTGAAATCATTTTAAATCACCTTCCTTAGTATATTTATAAACCTAGTTAAATACCTATTTGATAACTTAGGCCATATAAACAATGTCTTTCGTAAATATTTAATAGTAAATTCTGATTTAGCAATTATATCATATTTATAATTCAAATGTAAATCCTTATTAAAATCATTTAATAAATAATTAAAAGAAATATCAGAATTATTTGAATTTATTATATCTTTTACTTTTTTCTTGAAATCATTTTCTGAAAATACTTTTAAATTATAATGAGCTTTATTTGTTCTCTTTAATATTTTCTTTAAAGAAATATAGTTATGATTAAATATATGGAATATTCTATTAACTTTATTAGGATGAGTAATTAGTTTGTAAATAGCATTTGCAGCATAATCTACTGGAGTAAATTCAAGATACTCTTTTGCTAAATAGTCAGGAATTCCACCAATTTTTATAAATGCAATTATTTTATTCATAAATGCATTATTGAAAAAGTTTTCTTGGAAAAATCCATCTTTAAATCTTGGCATCAAATTACCCATACGTAAAATAAAACCATCTAATCCATTAGCAATAGCATTTAAAACTAAACATTCTGCTTCAAATTTACTACGTGCATATACATTTTCTAAAGTTTGACCAACATACAGACAAGATTCAGTGAAAGGAATTTTATTGTTTTTACCATATGCAGGATATGATGTATCTAAACTTGTTCCAGAAACACTCATAGTAGAAACATGATATAGTTTTTTATTAAAGCTTTTGCAGAAGTCTATCATATATTTTACACTTTTTACATTTGTATTATAGAAATCATTATAATTTCCATAATGAGAAACAGTAGCAGCACAGTTTACAACAACATCTACTGAATTAGCTACTAATAAGATATTGTCTTGATTCATGCCAAAACCTGGTTCTGTAATATTACCAGTCAAAGTAAAAATTCTTTTACCAATTAAATAATTATATTTGTTTCCAAAGTAATAGTTTAATTTTTGGTATAATTTAGTTTTTGATGTTATACCAGGTTCATCTCTTACGATACAATATATATTTCCTTTTTCTTTTCGAAGAAAACGCTCTAAAACATGCATTCCTAAGAAACCTGTACAACCAGTTAATAATATATTTCTAGGATGCCATTTTTCAAATGAAGCTTTTTTAGTATTATTTTTAAGAATATCCGCAAAACTATCTGATAAATTTTCTATTTTACTAAAATATAATAATTCATCATTAGTGTTTATTTTTTCTTCAAGTTCTTGAATTGTAGGGAAGCGGAAAATATCCACATAGTTTATGTTTTGAGTTATTTTTAACAATTCAATATTTAAATTCATAGCTAATAGAGAATCTCCACCTAGTTCAAAGAAGTTATCATTAATTCCAATAGGTTTAGTATTTAATATTTTTTCCCAAATAGATACTAATTGTTTTTGTAAGTCTGTTTTAGGAGGAACATATTGCTCATGATTAATATTTAAGATTTCTTTAGGCAAAGGTAAAGATTTTTTATCTATTTTACCATTTGGAGTATATGGAAAATCACTCATCATAATAAAATATGATGGTACCATATAACGAGGTAAGGACTCTGCAAGATATTTTCTTAAACTATTTATTTGAATCTTTTTATCAGAAATAAAATATGCAGAAATGAATTCTCTATTATTTAATACCTGTTTTATTACACATGCATTTTTTACATGAGGATATTTTAAAATAAGAGTTTCAATTTCTCCAAGTTCTATTCTTAAACCTCTGATTTTCACTTGATTATCAATTCTTCCAAGGCAAGAAATAGTTCCATCTGGATTGTAAAAACCTATGTCTCCAGTTTTATACATTATAGTATTATCAATAAAAGGATTTTTTATAAAGCTTTTATTTGTTAAGACTATATTATTAACATATCCTTTACCAACACCATCACCTGATATATATATTTCTCCTGGTACACCAATAGGAACAGGGAATAATTGATTGTTTAGTATATATATCTGAGTATTATCTAATGGTTTTCCAATAGTTATTTTGTCAGAATCTATTTTTGTTAAAGTAGAAAAGACGGTAGTTTCACTAGGGCCATAACCATTATATATGACAGCATTAGACATTTCATGTATTTTTTCTACTAGGACTAAAGGTAGTTGTTCTCCTGCAAGAGTGATATATTCTAAATCCTTTAAAGAAGGCATAGAAGATATATTATCCATAAATATTTGCATTCTAGAAGGAGTAGATTGAATTATTTTTACATCATTTTTAAGCATTAAATCATTTAATAAATGTGGAGTATTTTGTTCTGACTCATCTGCAATTATTAGCCTTAATCCTTTTTGCAAAGAAATTAATGTTTCAAAAATAAATATGTCAAAACTTACTGTAGTTATTGATACTACAGATTTGTATTCAGGATTTTTTAAATATTCAACATAATTATTACAATAATTTGTTAAATTAGATAAAGCTTTATGTGTCAACATTACTCCTTTAGGCTTTCCTGTTGAACCAGAAGTAAAAATAATATATGACATATCTTCAGGTTTATTGATACTATCTAAATTATTATTAGATAGACCATAGATATCTGTATTAAATAAATCTATAAATAATTTTCCTTCAAAATCAATAACAGTTTCAATATTTCTCTGTGTTAAAAGTAGTTTTGAATTACAATTACTTAGCATATAGTCAATTCTTTCTTTTGGATAAGTAGGATCAATTGGAATATATGCTGCCCCAGATTTTAAAACAGCGAGTATTGCAATAATCATTTCTAAAGAACGATTACACATAATTCCTACAATATCATTTCGACCAATTTTCTTATTATCTCTTAGAAAATGAGCTAAGCTATTCGATTTATCATTTAATTCTCTATATGTTAATTTTTGATCGTGAAAAATAACAGCAATATTATCTGGACTTTTTTCAACTTGTTCTTCAAACAAATTAGAAATTGTTTTATTTTTTTGATAATCAACAAAAGAATTATTAAAATCATATAATATAGTATTTTTTTCTTTATTTGAAAGCATACTAATATCAGATATTCGTATATCAGTATTTTCTAGAATACGGTTTACAATATTAAAATAATGCTCAGATAATTCCATAATAAACTGATCATTGAATAGTCCAGTTGAATATTCAAAAGAAATATCTAAATGATTGTTATTCGGAATTACTTCAACTGAAATATCAAATTTTGAAATATTTTGATCATATGTATAGAAACTAGATTTTATATTTTTTAAATTTAAAGATCTATATCCATTGTTCTGATATATAAACATTGTATCAAATAAAGGACTTCTACTAGTATCTCTTTTTATATTTAATTTATTTACCAACTCATCAAAAGGATATGTTTGATATTTGTAAGCTTCTAACATATTCTCTTTAACAGTAAGTACAAAATTCTTAAAGGTATTATTTTCATCAACATTTGCTCTTAAGGCAAGAGTATTAACAAACATACCTATCACATTATATAAATCAGAAATATTTCTACCAACAATTGGAGAACCCACAATTATATCTTCTTGATTGGTATATTTAGAAAGTAAAATATAATAACAAGATAGAAGTAGCATATATGGTGTTATCTCTAATTTATTAGCTATATTTTCTATTTTCTGAGTTAGATTCTCATCAATTGAAGTATATAATTTTTTACCCTCGTATGATCTGATTATAGGTCGCGGATATGAAGTAGGCATATTTAATATAGGAATATCTGATTCGAATTGATTTAACCAATATTTTTCAGCATCATCTAAAATACCATTTTCTAGTTGTTCATGTTCAAAATTTGAATAATCTTTGTAAGTGATATTTAGTTCAGGTAATTTTTCACCATTATATAATTTGCATAGCTCATCTGTAAAAATAGCTAAAGAAGTTCCATCTGATATTATATGATGCATATCTATAAAAATAGCAGATTTACCGTTTGTGAACTTTATTAATTTTCCTCTAAATAAAGGAGCTTTAGATAAATCAAAAGGTTTAACAAAATCTTTAAATATAATATCTATATCTTCATAGTTACAATTCTCTAATATGTCTAAGTTAAAATTATAGTCATCTATTATTTTTTGAACTACATTGTCATTATCTAATTCGAAATATGTACGTAAAGATTCATGTCTTTTAATTAAAGTATTAAAGCAATTATTTATTTTTTCTGTATCTAGTACACCATCTAAAATAACTCCACCAGGAATATTATATAATATAGAATCTTTCCCAGCCATTTGACAAGCAAAATAAATTCTTTTTTGAGCAGAAGATACTAGATATGATTCTGACTTTGGAATTGATTTTATAGTTTGTGGCTTATAAACACTTATGTTTTTCAAAATCATATCTGAAATACTTCTTATTTGGGAATTATCTAATATATCTCTTACAAAAAGTTGTACATTAAATGTATTTTGTATATGAGCACATAAATTAATTGCAGATAATGAATCTCCACCAATATTAAAGAAATCATCATCAATACTTATATTATCAACGTGTAAAAGATTTTTTAATAGTTCAATTAAATTTGAGTCAATATTATTTCTTGGAGGTATATATTTTTTATTTGTTTCCTCTATAGGAAGAGGAAGATTTTTTCTATCTATTTTCCCATTTGGTGTATATGGAAAATCTTCTAGCTTGGTAAAATAAGAAGGAACCATATACCTTGGAAGCTTTTTAAAAAGATATTTTTTTAATTCTTGAATATTGATATTTGAATTTGCAATATAATAACAAGATATACATTCACTATTATTAATAATTTGTTTTACTACAATAGCCTTATTTATAGAAGGATATTGTAGTATAAGTGCTTCTATCTCTTCAGTTTCTACTCTCTGACCTCTAATTTTAATTTGGAAATCAGAACGTCCTAAACAGATTATTTGACCATTTTCTGTGTATTTTCCAAGGTCACCAGTCTTATATATAATATTATCTTTTACAAAAGGATCTTTTATAAAACTTTTATCTGTTAATTCTTTATTATTTAAATAACCATTTCCAACTGCAGCACCAGATATATATATATCACCAACAAAACCAATAGGAACAGGATGAAAATGTTTATCTAAGATATACATTTGAGTATTATAAATAGGTGTACCAATAGTTATAAAATCATCATTCATCTCTGAAATAGTACAATAAAAAGTTTCACTTGGACCATAACCATTATAAATAGTGATATTAGACAAATCATGTATTGTTTTTACTAAAGATAATGGTAATTGTTCACCTGCTAGAATTATATATTCGAGCTTCTTTAGATTAGGGATACTTTTTATGCTATCTACAAATAATTGCATTCTGGAAGGTGTAGATTGAATAATTTTTGCATTAGTTTTTTCTATTAAACTGTTCAATAAGCCAAGGTTATTTTGTTCATCTTCATTTGCAATAACAACTTTTAATCCTTTTTGTAAAGACATAATAGTTTCATAAAAGAATATATCAAAACTAATAGTTGATATTGAAATGATAGTGTCAGATTTAGGATTTTTTAAATATTTAATATTATCATTACAATAAATAGTAAAATTAGTAAGGACTCTATGTGGAACCATTACACCTTTAGGTTTACCTGTTGAACCAGAAGTAAAAATCACATATGCTAAATCATCAGGTTTATTAACATGAGTCAAATTAGTTTTGTTAGAATCATATATATCATTATTATTCAAATCTATAAATAGTTTATTATCATATGAAGTTTTTTCTTTCATTAATTGCTGAGTTAATATAACTTTGGATTTACTACTATTAAGCATATATTTTATTCTGTCTTCAGGATAAGAAGGATCAATAGGAATATATGCTCCTCCTGATTTTAATACAGAAAGAATAGCTACAATCATTTCAAGTGAACGGTTACATAGTATTCCCACTAAGTCATTTCTTTTTATGCCTAAAGATTTTCTTAAATAAAATGCTAAGCTATTTGCTTTTTCATTTAATTCTTTGTATGTTAGTTTTTTATCTTCAAAAACAACAGCAATATTATTAGGAGTTTTTTCTACTTGCTCCTCAAATAAATCCACAATAGTTTTATCCTTTGGATAATCTTTTGTAGTATTATTAAATTTATATAGAATTAAATCTCTTTCATTTTTTGTTACAATCTCAATATCATCTAATAAAATATTTGAATTAGAAAGAATTTGTTCAATTATATAAACAATACGCATATGTAAATCTTTTATTTCTTTTTCAGAATATTTATCTATTAGATAATCATAATTAATTGTTAAATTTCCTGTATCATTAATATCTGTAATATGAATATTCATATCATTTGCTAGGTAATTATTAAAAGTCCAATTAGTTTTGTAATTACCTAAATCTTTGTTAAAAGCTTTAGTTATCTGATAAGAAATCATAATATTATATAAATTAGCAAGATTCTTATTTTCTTTTCTTAAATCTTCTAAAACTTTGTTATATGAATATTTTTGATGTCTTAATACACCCATTATTTTTTGAGAAATAGAATTTACAAAATCACAAAAAGCACCTGAATTAAAATGATTAATTCTTACAGGTGCAGTATTAACAAACATACCAGTAGTATGCTTTTCTTTCATATTTGTACGATTTAATATAGGAGTTCCAATTACAAAATCTTCTGTATTAGAAACTCTAGATATATATACTGAGTAAACACTCATAAAAAACGCAAAAAAACTAAAATGATTTTTTTTACAAAAATCATCTATTTTATCAACAAATTTTTTTTCAAGCTCAAAAGATAATCTTTTAGCCACATAAGAAAGAGATGATGAGTTAGGATTTATACTAGGGATAGTAGCTTGCTCTGGAATTGTCTCAAATTCTTTTTTCCAATAAATCTTATCAGATTCATATTTTTTGCTACTTAAATATTTCTCTTCAGAAGCAATATAATCTACATAGGAAAAAGCTTCTTGCTCAGGTATCTCATCATTAAGAAGACAATGATAATTTCTTAATATTTCTTGAATAGTAATACCCATAGACCAAGAATCAGATATTAAATGATTTGCTGTTAATATAACAGCTGCAAATTTATTTTTTAAAATAACAATTTTAAATTTAAATAAATTAGAATCTATTAGTTTAAACAAATATTTTGATTCACATTCTTCAATTTCTTTAAGTTTTGAAGCATTATCAATAAATTCGACATCAATATCGAATTTTTCAAAATCAGAAATATATTGTTTGATTATTCCATTTTCTAATGTTAAATGTATTCTAAAACTATCGTTTTGTTTAACAACATTATTTATAGCTTTTTTTAATAATTTCTCATCAATTTTTTCATAAATTATTCCAGAAGTACAAATGTTATTTACAGTTGTACCTTTGAACACTTCTTCTGTATACCAAATACTCTTTTGTGGGTTAGTTAAATCATATTTTTTACCCATCTTTTTCACCTGCGCACATTATATTTTATTTACTAAAAAAAAGCAACAATTTAAGGTAAAAAAATACATATTTTTTAATGAAAAAAACACATAAATATATGAAGAAAAAATAGTGATAAAAGAATAAAATATTAAGTAGAGGGTAAGATATAGACAGGTGATGAAATTGAGAAGATATAAAAAGAAAAATCATAGAAAATTAAAAAGTTTTTTTGTTGGATTAATTTGGGGAGGAATAATAATAGGAATATTATATTACCTATATTCAAGTTATCAAAAAATAGAAATTAAAGAAGAAAAATATCAATCAGAAAAATTAGAAGTTTCCACAACTTATGGGCAAACTGTGGAAAACGAAAAAGAAAATAATAAAAAAATAGCAGATGTAATAGAAGATGTTACAAAATGTGTTTGTGGAATATCAAAATTAAAAAATGCTGGAAAATCTATTTTATCAATGGCAACAGAAACAGAACTTGGACTTGGTACAGGAATAATAGTATCAGATAATGGATATATTTTAAGCAATAGCCATGTTACAGGAGAAAAATATAGTACATGTTATGTCACAATAGAAGATAAAACTACATATAGAGGAACAGTAGTATGGTCAGATGAAGATTTAGATTTATCAATTACTAAAATTACAGCAAAAGATTTACCATATATAGAATTGGGATCTTCAAAAAATGTAAGAGTTGGAGAAGCGGTATATGCAATAGGAAATCCGATAGGATATGAATTTAGAAGAACAGTAACTTCTGGAATTATAAGTGCACTGAATAGAACGATAAAAATTGAAGAAAATGATAAAACATCATATATGACAGATTTAATACAAACAGATGCAACAATAAATCCTGGAAATAGTGGAGGACCTTTAATATGTATTGATGGAAAAGCAATAGGTGTAAATTCAGTAAAAATAACTTCAGCAGAAGGAATAGGATTTGCAGTTCCAATTGATGTAATAAAACCAGTTTTAAATAGTTATATAGAAAAAGGAAAATTTGAGGAAGCAACTCTTGGAATATATGGATATGATTATTCAATAGAACAAACTTTAAATTTTAAAAATAATTTTAAGAATGGAGTTTACGTAGAAAAAATAATAAAAGGAAGTTCTGCAGACAGGACTAAACTTTCAGAAAAAGATATAATAAACAAAATAGATGGAATAAAAATTGAAACTTTAAATGATTTAAGACAATATATTTATTCGAAATCTCCAGGAGATATAGTAAACTTAACAGTTAATGAAGATGAGTATAAAAAAGAAAAAACAATTGAAATTACATTAAAGAAAAAATAGAAACATAGCTATAAAATAAAGCTATGTTTTTCTTTCTATTTTATAATAAAATTTTAAATTTTTATTGCTAAAAAAGTAAAATAAATATATAATAAAGAAAATGATATATATGGGGGAGGAGGATTTATTTTGAAAACGCAAAAAGCAAACATTATATTTGCAGTAGCAATAGTGATTATTTTTTTGATGGCTATAGTAGGATTAATGAATGAATATTCAACAGATTCAAACGGAGAGGGATTATTTCCTAATAGGTTTACATCAACATTTAAAATTATATCTAGTCAGGAAAATAAAAACTTAGAATCTGTAATAAAAGATTTTGCAAGAAAAAAAGGATATGATGTTGAGATAGAATATGCTGGAACACTAGATATTGTTCAGAAACTAAATGAAGGAGAAGAAGAATACAATGCAGTATGGCTTTCTAATTCAATATGGAGTTATATGTTAGATAGTTCTGTAAAACTAACAGATTCAAAGTGTACAAGTATAAATCCAGTAATATTTGCAATAAAAAAATCTAAAGCTGAAGAATTAGGATTTGTTGGAAAAACTATATATACAAAAGATATAGTAAAAGCTATATCTGAAGGAAAACTAAAATTTAGTATGTCAAATCCAACAGTTACAAATAGTGGAGCATCAGCATATTTAGGAATGCTTGCAACACTTGCAGGAAATCCAGAAGTTTTAACAAAAGATATGTTAAATAACCAAAATTTAAAAAACAATTTAAAAACATTATTTTCTGGAATGGAAAGATCATCTGGAGATGAAGATTTTCTAGAAGAACTATTTTTAAATGGAAATTACGAAGCAGTTGTAACTTATGAATCTTCAATAATAAATATAAATAAACAACTACAAGAAAATGGAAAAGAAACATTATATGCTATTTATCCATTAGATGGTGTATCAATTGCAGATAGCCCATTTGGATATATAGATCATAAAATCCAAGCAGAAAAAGAAGTTTTTACAGAAATTCAGTCATATATTTTAAGTAATGAAGGACAAAAATTATTACAAGATAAAGGAAAAAGAACATGGTATGGAGGAATATCTGAAACAGTAAATAAAGAAGTATTTAATCCTGATTGGGGAATAGATACAACAAAATATATATCACCAATAAAAATGCCAAGTAAAGATGTTATAAGACTTGCATTAAATCTATATCAAAATGAACTTAGAAAACCAGTACATGTTGTGTTTTGCTTAGACTATTCTGGAAGTATGAATGGTACAGGAGAAAAACAGTTAAAAGAAGCAATGAATTATATATTAACAGATAAGGCATCAGAAGATTTTATACAATTTGCAGAAGGAGATAAAATAGATGTAGTACCTTTTAGTTCAAAAGTAGGAGAAACATGGACTACATCAAATGGAACACAGACTCAAGAATTATTAAATAAAATAAATCAGAATAGGTCAGATGGAACAACAGCACTTTATCCAGCATGTGTAACAGCTTTAGAATTGCTTAAAAATGAAAACTCAGAAAAATACAATTTATCAATTGTATTGATGACAGATGGAATGGGAAATGTAGGAACTTATGATGATTTATATTATAAATTTAGAGCAGTAAATAGACCTATTCCAATTTATTCAATTATGTTTGGAAGTGCTAATGAAAGACAGTTGTCACAAATTTCAGAACTTACAAATGCGAAAGTGTTTGATGGAAAAACAGATTTAGTTAAAGCTTTTAAAGAGGTTAGAGGATATAATTAGGAAGGAAAGAAAAATATGAAAAATTCATCAATTGTATCAGCAATAATTCGGTGGAACATTTTTTGCAATCCCATATTTAGGATTATCAATAGGTATTTTACCATCTTTAGCCATAGGTGCATGTGCCTTTGG
>AUXO017558983.1_pt1 | contig 13905 bp, 16 predicted proteins | sample 768731 | NCBI WGS metagenome assembly AUXO01 (sample SAMN02715735, study PRJNA202380) | gut metagenome | biome: sheep rumen | host: Ovis aries | place: New Zealand: Palmerston North | reverse complement strand
TGCCAATCCCCATGGCTTTTCGCAGCTTATTACGTCCTTCTTCGGCTCTTAGTGCCTAGGCATTCACCCTACGCCCTTTTCTCTTAAATTTCTCCGAGATTTTAAGTTCCTTCTTCTTCTTCTCAATCAATGATCTCTCATCGACCGGTGAAATTAAATTTATCCTACTTACTTACTTCTTCTTCTTAGAATAACTTTAACCTCTTATCTCGAATCTTTCGATTCGCTCTTCTCTATATGCTGTTTTCATGGTACAAAAGCTCTATTTTTAAGCATAAAAATAGAGCCTTATTATATTATCATAAAGCCCAATAAATGTCAATAGATATCTAAAAAAAACTTTGGAATTATGCTATACTACCAATATGAAACGAATACTTTTAAAAATTGCCTACGATGGCAGAAATTATAGTGGCTGGCAAGGAAGTGATAAGACACACTCTATAGAATACATAATCAATAAGGCAATATCTAAAGCAACTGGTGAAGATATACATGTTATAGGGACAAGCAGGACTGACAGCAAAGTGCATGCAAATTGTAATATAGCTGTATTTGACACCAATTCCGATATACTTCCAGATAAGTTTAATTATGTATTAAACAATCTTCTACCTGAAGACATATCTATCCTCTCTTCGCGTGAAGTAGATCCTACATTTCATCCAAGAAAATGTAATGCTATAAAAACATATATATATAGAATTCATTCAGCCAAAGTAAGGAATCCCTTAAAAGAATGGAATGCATGCTTTATATACTATGATGTAAATATAGATAAAATGATTGAGGCATCAAAATACCTAATCGGCAAACATGATTTTATAAGCTTTGTGAACCCAGAATCGCAGCTTATTGAAAAAGCCAAAAAAGAAGGAATTCCACTTTCTGATGTCACAACACGAGAAATATATGATGTTGATATTACAAAAAATGATGATATTATATCAATAAAAATTTCTGGCAATGGATTTTTATATCATATGGTTAGAATAATTGCAGGTACTCTTTTAAAAATTGGTATGGGAATGTGGGAGCCATCCTATATTAAAGAAATCATGGATAAAAAAGATAGAAAGTTTTCTGGGTTCACCTTACCAGCAAAAGGGCTCACACTTGAAAATATAGAATTTAAAGATATATAAAATAAGCCTTAGCTTGCACTACAATTACAATTTATTATAAAAAATAAAAAAAAACAGTCGCTGACTGTTTTTTTTATTTTAATTTTTACATTACTATTCTGTTTTAAGTCCAAGTGCAGATGCTGTATCAGCATTAATCTTTCTTTCACATGAATCTGCACTTAAGTATTCTACTGGCATATCAGCTGGTTTCTTCCCATTTATAAGTATATCATAAGCTTGTCTACCAGCAAGCTTTCCAAGTTCATAATAATTTATACCATAAGTTGCAAGTCCACCAGCATCACACATTCCTTCCTCGCCTACAATAGTTGGTAGTTTATTTTCATTTGCAATTGTTGCTATAGTACTCATGCCAGCTGCCATCACATTGTCAGTTGGGATATAGATAACATCAACTTTTCCTACCATTGACTCAACTACAGTTTGAATGTCAGTTGAATTAACTACTGTATATTCAGTTGGTGTTAGTCCTCTTTTTGTAGCAGCAGCTACTGCCATATCAGCTTGAATTTTAGAATTCGATTCAGCTGAACAATAAAGTATACCAACATTTTTTGCGTCAGGTATAAGTTCAGTTAATAAGTCAAACTGTGCCTCAACCGGTGTAAGATCAGATGCAGCTGTAAGCATACCACCTGGATGATCATTTGATGCACATAATCCTGAACCAGCAGGATCAGTTACAGCTGATGCAACTATTGGCACATTTTCTACATGGGCAATCACACTTTGAGCAGCAGGGGTAGCAATGGCATAGCAAAGATCAAGATTGTCATTTGCAAATTTCTCTGCAATTGTCTCACAAGCAGATTGTTCGCCTGATGCATTTTGATAATCTATCTCAAAATCAATAGCTTTTTCATTTAGATAATCAATAAATCCTTGATAAGAAGCATCAAGTGCAGCATGTTGCACAAGCTGAAGTGCTCCAATTTTAAAATGTTTTGTATTTTCTACTACATTTTCTTCAGTTTCAGCATTTGCAGTATCAGACATAACTTCATTTTTTGTACAAGAAATCATAGTAAATGTCACTACTGCCACAATTAATAAACAAAGTATTCTTTTAATTAGTTTCATAAATATTCTCCAGTATTTTGGATTTAGCTTAAAACTTTAGCTATAACTTAATTATATGCTTATGCGATTCAAGATTCAAGAATAATAAAATATTTATATTTGCTGCTCATATCTATTATAACTAAAAAAACTAAGTGAATATCACTTAGTTTCTTGTATTACCCAAGTATCATAGCATCTGACGGCGCATCTTTAGTTTGATTAAATTTCTTAAGTAAATCTTCCACTGTAAGTTTCTTTTTATCTTCGCCAGACACATCATATATAATTTTCCCTTGATCCATCATAATAAGTCTATTGCCATAACTTAATGCATCTTTCATATTGTGTGTAATCATAAGTGTCGTAAGATTATTTTGTTCAATAATCTCATTAGTAAGTGTCAGTACAAGATTAGCTGTCTTGGGATCAAGTGCTGCAGTATGTTCATCAAGCATTAGAAGATCTGGTTTTCTTATAGTAGCCATAAGAAGTGTTATTGCTTGTCTCTGCCCGCCAGATAATAATTTTACTTTCGATTTCATTCTATCTTCAAGACCAAGCCCAAGTTTTGCTAAACTATTTTTAAATAAATTTACATTTTCATTATTGATCATCCACTTAAATGGACTTCTATTTTCTCCTCTTTTATATGCAAGAGCAAGATTCTCTTCTATCCACATATCTGATGCTGTTCCAAGCATAGGATCTTGAAAAACTCGACCAATAAATTCTGCTCTTTTATATTCTGGAAATTTGGTTATATCTATACCATTTATTTCAACTTTTCCATAATCAGGAGTAATTGTACCAGATATTACATTTTGAAGTGTAGATTTACCCGCACCATTGCCACCAATAACTGTCACAAAGTCACCATCATTAAGAGTAAGATTTATATCGTTAAGCGCTCTTTTCTCATTAATCGTTCCTATATTAAATGTTTTAAATACATTGGAGATCTTAAGCATTTTTGCCACCTCCAATCTCAGTTATATATGTGCGATCCATCTTTTCTTCTGCAATCTCATCTACATCTTTATCTTTTCTATATTTATCCCAATTGAAATTTTTACTTATATTTCTTATTGCCATATTTTCTTTAAATATTGGCATGGCAAGTGCTATCACAACAATTATAGCCGATATAAGTTGCATATCATTGGCCTTAAGACCAAGTCTTATGACTATAGCACGGATTATAAAAAACAATATACACCCAAAGACACTTGAAAAAAGCTTTACTGCATAATTAGAAAATCTTCTAAAAAAAACTTCTCCAATAACAATTGATGCAAGACCATATACTATAGCACCCTTGCCCATACCTACATCTGCATACTTATTCATCTCTACAAGCATTGCTCCAGAAAGTCCAATAAGCATATTGGATAATGTAATGCCAAAAAGTTTTATATTATCAGTATTTACTCCAAGCGCTCTTATCATCTTCTCATTATTACCTGTAGCACGAATTGATGCTCCAAATTCTGTACCAAGAAGAGTATAGAGTATAATTATACATACAATAGAAATAAAGATGCCAAGTACCATTCCAGAACGTGAATGCGTTAGTCCTGTGACTTTAGATATAAATGAAATATTGGTGCTAATTTGAGCTACACTGACATTTGCTTTGTCGCCAAGAATTCGTAGATTAATAGAATATAAACCAAGCTGTGTAAGAATTCCAGCAAGAATTGCAGGAATTTTACACTTTGTATGAAGAAGTCCTGTCACAAATCCGCATAGACCTCCAGCACACATAGCGAGAAGTAATGCAAGCGTAGAATCTACACCAGAAAGTGCAGCTATTGCAAATACTGCCCCACCAGTAGCAAAACTTCCATCAACTGTGAGATCAGATACATTGAGAATTTTGTAGGTGATAAAAACTCCAAGTACCATCACTCCCCATATAACGCCTTGTCCAATTGCTCCAAGAAGTGATCCTAACATTATTGCTCCCTTAGTCCTAAAGCTTTTGCTGTGTCAGAATTAATCTTTCTTTCACATGCAGCACTATCAAGATATGCGATAGGAATGTCTCCAGGGTTCTCGCCATTTACAAGTATTCTTTCAGCAATTTTTCCTGCAAGTTTTCCAAGCTCATAATAGTTGATACCATATGTAGCATATCCGCCTTTATCAACCATTGCTTCTTCGCCTACAATTGTTGGTATTTTATTATCAAGGCAAAGTGTAGCTACAGTATCAAAACCAGCTGATATAACATTGTCAGTAGGCACATATATTACATCAACTTTGCCAATCATTGATTCTACAACTGTCTGTATATCATTGGAATTTACTACAGTGTATTCTGTAGGATTTAAATTTCTTTTTTTTGCAGCACTAATTGCCATATCTGCTTGGATTTTAGAATTTGCTTCTGCAGAGCAATATAGAATTCCAACCTCTTTTGCATCAGGTATTAATTCAGTTAACAAGTCAAATTGTGCATCAACTGGTGTAAGATCTGATGCCGCAGTAAAATTATTGCCTGGCTTTTCATTACTCTTACATAATCCAGATGCTGCTGGATCAGTTACAGCAGACGCTACTATAGGCACATTGTCAATATGTGCTAAGACACTTTGTGCAGCTGGTGTAGCTATAGCATAACAAAGATCAAGATTATCATTTGAAAACTTTTCAGCAATCGTTTCACATGCTGATTGTTCTCCCGATGCATTTTGATAATCAACATTGAACTTTATACCAAGCTCATTCATATAATCAATAAAACCTTGATATGATGAATCAAGTGCTGGATGTTGCACAAGCTGAAGTGTTCCAATATTATAAACCTTAGCATTATTTACATTTGATTCTCCAGTGTTTGTCGAAGTATTTTCTACCTTAGCAGTATTTGAACAAGCAAACACAAATATTAAAGTACTACAAACAACAAAAATACTAAATATTTTCTTTAATTGCTTCATAGCTTTTCTCCTTTAAAATAGCAATTAATACTTTATTGATACATCAATATATTTTATCACATCATCTGTCAATATTCAAATACTACCTTAGAAATTGATTTAAAGCACATTTCGCTTATTATTCCAATCAACACTCCTGCCAAAACCCCAATAATAATGTATATGTATAGAAGTCTAAATATTTGAATATTTTTTGTAAGTATTGCAACCATAAAGACTTGACCGATATTGTGAAATACCCCGCCAAGAATACTTGATGTAATAATTCTAAAGTTTAGTATTTTAATAGATAAAATCATTATCAATATAGCGAAAACAAATCCTGAAACTGATATTAAAAACCGCATAAAATTGCCAAAAAGTACACCAATAATTACGAGTCTTAAAACATTAATAATGACAACTTGTCTAATTTTAAGTATCTTTAAAGTAATAAGTGTAATTATATTAGAAAGCCCAAGCTTTACACCAGTTAGCCCTACATTAAATGGTATCAGCATCTCAATATACCCAAGTATAAGTGATAGGCTAAGTGCCACTATCGATAAGGCATATATATTTATTTTCAAATTATAGTTACTTTTCATTTGACATTATTACATATTTATGATAAATTATATATACAAAACAATTTGTTCATTTTGGAGGAGCAATGAAAGGTACTGTTAAGTGGTTTAATAAGCAAAAGGGTTATGGCTTTATCAATGATGAAACTGGTAAAGATGTATTCGTACATTATTCAGGAATAAACATGGAGGGCTATAAAAATCTTGAAGAAGGACAAGCTGTTGAGTTTGAAGTAACCAATGGTGATAAGGGCCCTCAAGCTACAAACGTTACTGTTTGTTAATCAAAAAGGAGCTGCGATAAGCAGTTCTTTTTTATTCTTTAAATTTTTGTAAAAACTTTTTAGTACGTTCTTTCTTAGGATTTGTAATAAGACTATATGCGTCCCCTTCTTCAGCTATAATTCCATCATCTAAAAATATAGCTCTATCTGCTACATCTCTTGCAAAATTCATCTCATGAGTCACTATAACCATAGTTCTCTTTTCTTTTGCGAGATTTTTTATAACCTTAAGTACTTCACTTGTAAGTTCTGGGTCAAGTGCTGATGTAGGTTCATCAAAATATATAATTTTAGGTTCAAGACAAAGTGCTCTTGCAATAGCCACCCGCTGTCTTTGTCCTCCAGACAATTCACATGGATAATTCATAGCTTTATTTTCTAAGCCCATATATTTAAGATATGTGAGTGCTTTTTCTCTCACTTCATCGATATTCCTTTTCTTGACAGTAATTGGTGCATCCATTACATTTTTTAGTACACTCCAATGAGGAAAAAGATTAAAATTTTGGAAAACAAGTCCAAATTCACTTTTTACTTTTATAAGCTCTTTATTCTTCTTAAGTGAATCAATTGATAAATCTTTTTGACCAATATAAGATGAATGATTAGACACATTTGATACAATCTTCTTCCCAAGATACCACATCTCACCAGAATCCATATAGTCAAGAAAGGTTGCTATGCGAAGTAATGTCGTCTTGCCACTACCACTTGATCCTATAATAGCCAAAACTTCGCCTTCATTGACACTAAAGCTAATATCATTTAATACATTTAATCCATTGATGCTTTTCTTGCAATTTTCAATTCTAAATATTTCCATATCTACCAATAATAACTAAAGCTTTTTTCTATCCTTTCCATCACATATGCGACAATATAATTAAAAACATAATAAAAAAGTCCTGCTACAAAAAGTGGGACAATTGTAGTTTCGGCAGCAGCAACTTGCTTTGCCATTGTAAACATTTCTGCATATGCTACAACAAACGCAAGTGAAGTGTCTTTAATAAGTGTTATAATCTCATTTGTAACCGGTGGCAATACTCTTTTTATCATTTGTGGAAGTATTATTTTAACGAATGCAACAAACCTTGTATAGCCAAGTACTGAAGCTGCTTCAAATTGTCCTATAGGTATACTTTCAATTCCTGCTCTAAAAATTTCTGCAAAGTAAGCAGCATAGTTAATTGAAAAACCAATTATTATTGATGTGACTCTCCAACTTGGATTTAGTTTTATACCAAAAATATAGTATGGTCCAAAGAACCACACTATAAGTTGAAGCATAAGCGGTGTCCCTCTAAGAATAGATATAATAAAAACTGTAATTCCATTCAAAATCTTATTCTTTGACATTCTAAATGATGAAAGTATAAGTCCAAGTGGAAGTGAAAATATAAGTGTAAGAAAGAATATAAGTAGAGAGGCTTTTGCTCCAGATAAAATTTTTGTGATAATTCCTATCATATTACTCTACATAATCTCCGATACAAAGCATACTTGGAAGTGCATAATCAACATACTTATTGGCGATCTTGCTGATTGTACCATCTTTCCACATATCGCTTAAGATCTTTTCTACTTCATTTCTAAGCTTTGTATTACCTTTTTTAAATCCAACAGCATACTGCTCTTTTGAAACTATATCATCAAGTTGCCTAAACTTACCATCTGAATTACTAAGCTTATATTTTGCAACCCCAATATCAACAGATACGCAATCAATACTTCCTGCCTCAAGATTCATAAAAGCTGAATTATAATCAGGTGTCTGTTCAAGACTTGCAAATGTTGAAAGTAGGTCCTTATTATTTTCATCTTCAGTAAGTGCAGTAAGACCTGTAGATCCAGCTTGTGCCATGACAATTTTACCAGAAAGATCATCTTTAGTATATATATCAGAATCAGCATTTACAATAAATACTATTGAATTATCAACATAAGGGAATGTCCAAGTATAATCGTCTTCTCTTCCAGTGATAGTAAAACCATTCCAGATACAGTCAATATTGCCAGAATTAAGCTCTAAGTCCTTTGAATCCCAGTCAATAGGTTGTGCTACAAATTCATAACCTGCCCTACTGCAAAACTCTTTTGCGATATCAAGATCAAAACCTGCATATGATCCATCTTCTGTAATATACCCATATGGTGGATACTCTGCATCAAATCCTACAACAAATTTTTTTGTAGACGCTTCATTTTGTTCATTTTGAAGAGTTTCACTATTTTCTACTTTTTTGCCACACGAAGTAAGTATCATAATTATCAAAACTATAAAACTAAATTTTACTAAAAAGCTTTTTTTCATATCATGCCTCCAACTTTTTTATTATTTTTTTATAACCGCCAGTACCATAATTAAGTGCTTTATTGACTCTACTGAGTGTAGCAGAACTTATACCAATTTTTTCAATAACTTCTTGATAGTTTAAGCCTTTATCAAGAAGTTTTGCTGCCTCAAGCCTTTTTGACATATCTTGTATTTCTTTTATCGTGCATATATCTTCAAAAAAATTATATGCGTCATCTTTTGTGTTTAAGTTTAATACAGCTTCTATAAACTTATCGGTATATTTACTATGAAAGCTACTCATTGGTATCTCCTTAATTTATTACTTTATCAGTTTATCACTTTAGCGAGATAAAGTCAATAGTAATATTTTAAGGGTTATATATACATAACCCTTAAGCCTAAATACTAATATTTTTCTTTATATATTCAAAAATATATTCTGCAACATTGATTTCAAGTACTTTATTTAAACCTACAAAATACGCATTGGAATTAACTTCGCACAAATATCTTTTTTCGCCTTCACCAAATAATATATCCACTCCACAAAAATCAAGATTTAATACTTCTTTAGCTTTTAATGCTATATTTTTTTCATATTCACTTGGGATGTATTTACTTGCTACACCGCCAAGTTCTATATTGGCTCTAAAATCACCAGATGTATTTTCTCTTTTTATAGATCCAACTACTTTATCTCCCACCACATAAAGTCTTAAATCTTTTCCAAAACTACTTTCTATGAATTCTTGAACAATAAATGGCCATGTCCCACTTTTACTTATTCGATCAAGTAACTCTTTTTTATTATTTACAAGAAAAACTTGTTGTCCAAACGAACCTACACACTCTTTATAGACAAATGGAAATCTTGTATGATTTAATATATATTCAATGTATTCATCATCATCTGCAATATCATGATAATAAATAAGTGGTGAAAATATAGTTTTTGGCATATCAATTCCTTTATTCTGTAGATGCAGGTATGTAGATGCCTTATCGTCACATATTCTTATGCTTTCCGAACTATTAAATAGTTTAAGCCCCATATTTTCAAGAAAACGTGCAAGCTTTACATCTTTATCAAAAAAAAGTACAAAATCTGGTCTTTTATAATTACTTGATTCTATATAATCATATATACTTATATTGTCAAAAAGTTTAAGCTCTATATCGTACTTATGTGCAGCATCAAGTAAAAACTTTTTCATAGTAGCAAAGCTATAAGATACATGATATTTATTTGTTATTAGTATGCCATTCATTAGAAAAGTCCAATTATCTTTCCATCCTTATTAATATCTATCCTTTCAGCAGCAGGAATCTTTGGTAGGCCTGGCATTGTCATTATATTTCCAGTAAGTGCTACTATAAAACCCGCTCCAGCAGACACTTTTAGATTTCTCACTGTAATACTAAATCCTTTTGGGGCACCGAGAAGCTTTTGATTATCAGAAAATGAATATTGAGTCTTCGCTACACATATAGGGAGCTTGCTAAATCCAAGTTTATTTAAAACTTCAATCTGTGCTTTTGCCATATCAGTAAATGTGACTCCGTCAGCGCCATATACTTTTCTTGCAATACTATTAAGTTTCTCTTCTATAGTATCATCTAAATCATACGCATAAGAAAAATCATCTTCACGTCTTTTCTCTATAAGCTTTAAAACTTCATTTGCAAGTTCTATCCCACCATCACTTCCTTTTTCCCAAACTTCAGATAGTGCTACATTTACTCCTAACTTTCTACATTCATTTTTTATAAGCATTAATTCATCTTCAGTATCATTTGAAAACTTATTGATAGCAACTACAACATTTAGTTTATAGACATTTTTGATATTATTTACATGTCTTATAAGATTTGGTAGACCCGCATTTAATGCGTCAATATTTTCAATACTCAAGTCAAACTTTTTATCATCAATTTTATATTTTTCTACATTTATGCCATTGTCCTGCATGTAGGAATATCCATGATGTTTAAGAGCTCTAACAGTTGCCACTACTACAACACATGATGGTGCACGCTTAATTTCTCTACATTTTATGTCAAGAAACTTCTCTGCACCAAGATCAGCACCAAATCCTGCTTCTGTCACTGTTATATCAGAAAGTGCAAGGGCTGTTTTTGTAGCTATAATAGAATTACAACCATGTGCGATATTTGCAAATGGTCCTCCATGTATTATAGCAGGAGTCCCCTCAAGAGTTTGTACAATATTGGGTTTAAATGCATCTTTAAGAAGTACAAGTGCTGCTCCTGTTGCTTTTATGTCATCAACAGTAATTGGCTTATCATCTTTTGTATATGCAATAATTATCCTGCCAAGTCTAGCTCTAAGATCATCTATACTGTCTGCAAGACAAAAGACAGCCATAATTTCAGATGCAACCGTTATATCAAAACTATCCTTTCTCTCTATTCCATCCTTATCGCTACCTTGACCTATAGTCACAAATCGTAGTGCTCTATCATTCATATCAAGAGCTCTATGCCAAATTATTTTATTTTCATCAATATTTAATTCATTGCCTTGATAAATATGATTATCAAGCATTGCTGCAATTAAATTATTGGCTGCACCGATAGCATGAAAGTCTCCAGTGAAATGAAGATTGATATCTTCCATAGGGACAACCTGTGCATATCCACCTCCGCATGCCCCACCTTTTACTCCAAATACTGGTCCAAGTGAAGGCTCACGAAGTGCAACTACAACTTTCTTACCAAGTTTTCTAAGAGAATCAGACAAGCCAATTGTTGTAGTACTTTTCCCTTCACCAGCTGGTGTAGGATTAATTGCTGTGACAAGCACAAGTGGAGTTTTATTTATCTTATCAGTATTATCATTTATAATACTATCATAACAAGATATTTTAGCTTTATACTTTCCATATAAATCAAGATCTTTTACATCAAGGTCTATTTTTTTTGCTACATCTACTATATCATTTAGTTTTATGCTTTGTGCAATCTCTATATCTGATTTCATAAACCCTCCCATAATCAAAAAGTCGTCTTTTAGGACGACTTTATAAATTATACAAGTTCAAATAAGACTTCCATCGCTTGATCACCAAGTCGTGGTCCTATCTTCACTATCCTAGTATATCCCCCATGTCTTTCTTTATACTTTGGAGCATACTCATCAAATAGTTTAGAAACTAAATCAACATTTTTCTTAGTCTTCTTTTTCTTTGGATCGATAAAAGTAGAAGCTGGATATAAAACTGAAAGCATCTTTCTTCTAGCAGCAAGTCTACTTGGCTTATCTTTCTTTATAGTCTTATCGACTACATCATATACTGTCTTCTTCTTGCCATCAACGACTTCTTTTATACGCTTTCCATCTTTATCTTTTTTTGCAACTTTTGCCTTTATTGTTACTGTCTCAAAATTATCTGCTTCTTTACAAGCAAGTGCAATAAGTGGTTCTACAATCTTCTTTACTTCTTTTGCTCTTGTATCAGTAGTTTTTATTTTGCCATGAAGTATAAGTTCTGTTGCGAGTGCTCTAAGCATCGCTTTTCTTTGACTTGTCGTCCTACTTAGTTTTCTTACTGTTGCCATTTTTTTACTCCTTTATAGTGCTTTTTAGACTTATCTATAAAATATTACTCATCTTTATCCATATTGAGAAGAATTCCCATATCAGCAAGCTTTTGTAATATCTCATCAAGTGATTTTTTGCCAAGATTTCTTATATTATTAAGTTCTGTAGGTGATAATGCTGTAAGGTCGCCAATGGTGTTGATATTGGCACGCTTCAAGCAGTTATATGCTCTGACACTTAAATCAAGATCAAGTATTGTCTTTTCTTTAAAATTATCACCAGTATGGCTCTTTCCAATTGTATTTTGTATAATAGTTGTCTTATCACCGATATTAGAAAGGTCGATAAAGAGTTGAATATGATCAGATAAAACTTTAGCTGCATATGATACTGCTTCTTTTGCAGACATCGTACCATCTGTCTTTACTTCGAGTGTAAGTTTATCATAATCAGTTTGGTTACCTACACGGGTATTTTCAACTTTCATATTGACTCTTTTTACTGGATCATATATAGAATCAATAGCAATATATCCTTCACCAAGTTTATTCTCTTTATTTTTCTCTGCAGATACATACCCACGACCAGGGGTTATAACTAAAGTCATATTAAGTTTAGCATGTTTGCCAGATAGATGAGCTATAATTAAATCTTTATTGACAATCTCAATATCTGAATCAACTTTGATATCTCCAGCAGTAGCGATTCCTTCGCCTTCATATGAAAGTGTAGCTATCTTTTGCTCATATACATTACTATTATTCTTGATGGCTAGGTCTTTTATATTCATAACTATTTCAGTGACATCTTCTTTCACACCATCTATAGTAGAAAACTCATGAAGTATACCATCTATCTTTATCTGACTTACAGCATAGCCTTCAAGAGTCGAAAGCATGATTCTTCTTAAAGAATTGCCAAGAGTAGTACCATATCCTCGCTCCAATGGTTCGCATACAAGGCGTGCAAACCTCAAATCTGATGATTGTTCTTCTATAGTAATATTTGGTTTTTCAAACATCTGTCCCACTCCTTTATATTAAATTTTTTGAAATGCTATCTAGAATTACTTACTATACAACTCGACTATAAGCATTTCGTTGACAGGCACATCAATTTCTTCTCTCGTTGGAAGATTTTTAATAGTTGCTTTGTAATTCTCTATATCAGCATCTATCCAAGTTGGAGCGATACGTCCGCCTGTAACATCAACTATTTCTTTATATCTCTTAGTTTCTTTTGCTTTTTCTTTGATTTCTATCTTATCACCAGCACTTACAAGGTATGAAGGTATATTTACAGTCTTACCATTGACAAGTACATGTTTATGTCCTACAACTTGACGAGCTTCTCTACGAGTACGAGCAAGACCTGTCCTAAAAATCACATTGTCAAGACGTCTCTCAAGCATAATCATAAGATTTTCACCAGTCTGGCCTTTCATCTTTTCTGCCTTTGTAAAATAATTTCTAAAAGGCTTTTCAAGTATTCCATATATAAACTTTGCTTTTTGTTTTTCTCTAAGTTGAAGACCGTAATCAGATAATTTCTTTCTTACTCTTCCACTTTTATCTTCTTTTATTTTTTTATCAAGTCCTAAAACTGCTGGCGAGATGCCAAGTGTTCTGCACTTTTTTAATACTGGACCTCTATCAACTGCCATTTTATTACCTCCTTTATACTCTTCTACGTTTTGGTGGACGACAACCATTGTGTGGTATTGGTGTCACATCCATGATAGAAGTTACTTTCAAACCATTCGTTTCAAGTGCTCTTATAGCCGCCTCTCGTCCAGTTCCAGGTCCCTTAACAAATACATCGACATATTTTAGTCCATGAATTGTAGCTGCTTTAGTTGCAGTTTCAGCAGCGAGCTGTGCAGCATATGGAGTAGATTTCTTTGAACCTTTAAAGCCAAGACCACCAGCACTTGCCCATGATAGAGCATTTCCAGCTGTATCAGTAAGAGTAACTATAGTATTGTTGAATGATGCCTGGATATGTGCCTGTCCGCGTTCAACGTTTTTCTTTACACGCTTCTT
>AUXO012504192.1_pt1 | contig 13905 bp, 17 predicted proteins | sample 768731 | NCBI WGS metagenome assembly AUXO01 (sample SAMN02715735, study PRJNA202380) | gut metagenome | biome: sheep rumen | host: Ovis aries | place: New Zealand: Palmerston North | reverse complement strand
CTTTTTCAGGGTATCTAAAAGGTATCTAATTCCTATTTTTTCCTGTTTTTTGCTTTTTAAAATCTCGCAAACCGTTGATATTACTTACTTTCCGTGGCACTGCTTATATTTCTTACCACTGCCACATGGACATGGATCATTGCGATTTACTTTTTTTGATTTTGCAGGTTTCTTTTTTGCACCTTCAGAATCATCCTTGTTAGTACTCATTTTTTTAGTTTGAGTTTTTCTTTCAATATTTTGTCTTATTTCAGCTTTTAATAAGAATACCGTTGTATCTTTATCAACATTTTGAAGCATTCTATCAAACATATCAAAACCTTCCATTGTATAAGCATGAAGCGGATCTTCTTGAGCATATCCTCTTAAATATATTCCTTCTCTTAAATGAGACATAGTATTAATATGTTCCATCCAGTAGTTATCAATTACTTGTAACGAAATAGCTTTTTCAAATTCATTAGTTATTTCTTCAGGTAATATTGAAACCTTTTCTTGATATTCACTTGATAGTTGTTGATATAGTTTATCAATTATTTCTTCTGGTGATAAATTCTTTAAAGCGTTTTTCTTTATATCTTTAGCTAATAGATTTTCATTAGCAAACTCTGTAATTTCTTCTATATCATCATCATTTATTTCTCCATCAATAACTAAATGTGAGTTTACTAAATCTTCTATATGATGACGGAAGGTATTTAAAATATCTTCGTGAATTGATTCACTATCTAATATTTTATTCCTCTTTTCATAAATAATTTCTCTTTGATTATTCATAACATCATCATATTGTAATATATTTTTACGGATATCAAAGTTGTTACCTTCAACACGTGATTGAGCAGTACTTAATGAATTTGTGATAACTTTACTTTGGATAGCGTTATCACCAAATCCCATATGTTGCATCATTGTTTTGATTCTATCAGAACCAAATCTAACCATTAAGTCATCTTCCATTGAAACAAAGAATTGTGTATAACCAGGATCTCCTTGACGTCCAGATCTACCTCTCAACTGGTTGTCAATACGTCTTGATTCATGTCTTTCTGTTCCTACTACACATAAACCACCTAGTTCTCTTATTTCATCTGATAATTTAATATCAGTACCACGTCCAGCCATATTTGTTGCTATTGTAACTGATTTGTGAAGACCAATTTTTGATATTATTTCAGCTTCACGAGCATGATTCTTAGCATTCAATATTTCATGAGGTACTTTAGCTTTCTTTAATAAATCACTAATTAACTCACTTGTTTCAATAGCTATTGTTCCTATTAATACTGGTTGTCCTGCTTCATATCTTTCTTTTACAAATCTGACTATTGCTTTATACTTAGCAGCTTTAGTAGCAAAAACTAAGTCTGGGGCATCAATACGAATTACTTCTTTATTTGTTGGAATAGTTATAACATACATATTATAAATATCTCTAAATTCTTCTTCTTCTGTTTTTGCAGTACCTGTCATACCAGATAGTTTTTGATACATTCTGAAATAGTTTTGAATTGTAATAGTTGCAAGTGTTTTTGTTTCTTGGTTTATAGTTACTCCTTCTTTTGCTTCTATTGCTTGATGTAATCCTTCACTATAAGCTCTTCCTTTCATTAAACGCCCAGTAAATTGGTCTACAATTACTATTTCATCATCTTGTACTACGTAATCTACATCTTTAAACATTGCATAGTTAGCTCTTAATGCTTGATTAATATAGTGTACAAGAGTAGCGTTATCAACATCATATAAGTTTTTTACTCTAAATGTCTTTTCAGCTTTTTCTGAACCTTCATCACTTAAACTAACATTTTTTGTTTTTTCATCATAAATGTAATCTACATCTTTTTTTAGCCCTTTTACAAATCTATCGGCATCTATATATAAATTAGCACTACTCATTTGTCCACCTGAAATTATTAATGGAGTACGCGCTTCATCTATCAATACTGAGTCAACTTCATCAATAATAGCAAAGTTTAATGGTTTTTGTACTCTGTCTTCTTTTCTTACAACCATATTATCTCTTAAATAATCAAATCCTAGCTCGCTATTAGTTGAATACATGATATCACAATTATATTGTTCTTTCTTTTCTTGTGGAGTCATATCTCTTAAGTTAACTCCTACAGTTAATCCTAGGAATCTATGTATTCCACCCATCCAATCAGTATCACGTTGTGCTAAGTATTCATTAACTGTTATAATATGTACTCCTTTTCCAGTTAAAGCATTTAAATAAGCCGGTAATACTCCTGTTAATGTTTTACCTTCACCAGTTTTCATTTCTGCTATATTTCCAAAGTGAATAGCACATGCTCCTAGTAACTGAACGTGAAATGGTTTTTCTCCAATAACACGAAAACATGCTTCTCTTGCGACTGCAAAAGCTTCAACTAACAAATCATCTACTGTTTCTCCATTAGTTAAACGAGTTTTAAATTCTTCAGTTTTAGCTTGTAACTCTGTATCCGTTAGCTTTTGCATATCTTCATCTAATGCTTCAATTGCTTCAGCTAATTTTTCAAATTTTTTTAATTCTTTATATTCATGGTCAAATAATCTCTTAAATATTGTCATATCAACATCTCCTCAATATATTATTCTACCAAAAAAAAGCCTTTTTTCATAGGCTTTTTTAATTATTTTAAGACTCTATTATTCCGTAGTCTCCTTCTTTTCTTTTATATACTACACAGTATTTTTCTGTATCACTATCTAAATACATATAAAATTGATGTCCAAGTAGTTCCATTTGTAGAATAGCTTCTTCTTCATTCATTGGTTTAACATCTATTTTTTTGTGCTTAATTACTTTACCTTTTTCTTCAAATTCATCTTCTACAGGTTCCATATTATTAATAATGATTTCTTTAGATACTTTACTATGTTTAGATAATCTAGTTTTATTTTTTCTAATTTGTCTTTCTAATTTATCAATTGTTTTATCCACTGCTTTATAGAAATCATCTTGTGATTCTTCAGAACGTAGTATTATTGTTTTTAATGGAATTGTAATTTCTACGATTTGATTAATATTCTTAACTTTTACAACTACATTTGCTTTTACTTCTTCACTATTTTTTAGGTATTTATCTAATTTTCCTAACTTCTCTTCTATGTAGTCTTTCATAGCATCAGTTATTTTGATTTTATCTCCTCTAATTTTGAATTCCATAATATCATCTCCTTTTATATATTTTAACATATTTTGTTGTTTTTATATATATTTTTTAACTTTTTTATATATATTATTAAACTGATAAAAATTAAACCTATACCAACTACTAAATATATAATCATTAATTTATTGGTTGTTCCATATATTTCTAACACACCTTGTAAGATTGAACCAATTAATAATGTATATACCCCATTTGAATACATGCTACTTTCTATGTATCCAACTTTTTCGTTTTTTAATAATAAATAAGTTAAAACCCCAAGTATTAATGGTATTAGTGGTGCTAAAATCATATATTTAGAGATAACACCAAAACTAAAATACTCATAAATTATACTAAATAAAAGAGTTATGATTGTTATTATTAAAAATTGTTTTATTTTCTTTTTAATATCCGATGTAGACAATGTCGCTTACACTCCTTTCCGAAATATTTCTTCCAGTAGTTGTTGGATTGTTAATTACCTTCCCACAAAAATACATTGTTGAAGAACCACCACCATCTAGATTATATGCTGTTTTGATGTTTAATTTTTTTGCAAATGTTGCTAATTCATATAGTGATAATCCCTCACTTTCTGATGTTCTTCCGTCACTAACTATGAATACATAATGCAAATCATCTATTACACCAATTAAAGTACGTGGATTACTTGCCATACTTTTTCCTACTTCATCATTTTTTGTTACAGCAATATTATAATTTTCTATTAGTGCAGGACCAAATGAAAGAACATTATATGCTCCTTTTTTTAGTATGCTTTCTAGACTTATATCATCTTCATTTATAACTTCAAAAGTTCCATCTTCATATATTACTAGATCTTCTTGATTAGTTTTGGGAGTATTTCTATAAATAACACCATTTTTTAACACATACCCTTTTTCTTGAGCACCATAGAAGTCTCCATTAATAGCTAAAATAGCATTGTTGTTTTTTGCTATTGTACTGGTTGTTTCTTTAACATTTTTTCCATAAGTATTTTTAGCTACAGCTGTTTTTAGGAATGAAGAATCATTTACAATAACATCTGCAACATATATTGTTGTATCATATTCTTCATATGTTTTTAATTCTATTGTTATATTATCATCTTCATAGCTAGTACTACTCTTTATTACTTCACCATTATTTTTTACATTAGTTTTTTTTGTTGCAGCATCAACCGTTGAATAAGAACTTTCTAATATAAAAGTGTCTAACAAAGTATATAAAGTAAATATTGTTAATATAAATAAGAAGACAATGTTAATTCGTTTCATTGCTATCACCTCTAAATATATAGACTTTTTGGATAATAAAACTGATTATAAAAAGAATTATTTCAGTTAAAATTTTAGCTACGAATATATTAATATTTATTTTCTTAAGACCGGTTAAAATCAGTGTATTTAGTACTAATATTAAACTCGCTAATAAGAAATACTTTGGTGCTGATTTATTTTTACTGTTAAATACAAGTTTTTTATTTAAATTATAGTTTATAGTAGCACTTATTAATCTTGCTACTATATTAGAAATTACTATTTTTTTAATAAAAATAATTAATATTGTAAATAGTAAGTAGTCAGCTATAAAACTTGTTACTGATGACAGAGAAAATTTTATTATTTCTTTATAAATTTTATATGAATCCTTTATTGTATTAAAATGTGATCCTTTATTTTCGTTTATATAAATCGTTTCTATTTCTACCTCCTTAATTTTTATATGGTTATTATTAGCATTCAGTAACATATTCATTTCATATTCAAATCTGTCTCCGTTTTGCTCTAACATATAATCTATTAATTTATAACTAAATGCTCGCAGTCCTGTCTGGGTATCATAAATATCATTTTTAGATACTAAGTTAAATACCATTCTGGTAATACTATTTCCTAATTTACTTCTTAATGGTACGTCTTTATTTCTAATTCTTTTTCCTAATACTAATGTATCTAAATGTTTTTTTGAATATTCATACAAATTGTTGGCATCTTGCACTTTGTGCTGCCCATCACTATCTAAAGTTACTACTATATAATCTTTATAATTGCTTTTTATATATGAAAATCCTGTTTTTAATGCATGTCCTTTTCCTCTATTTTTTTCATATGCTATGACTTTTGCATATTTTTTACACGAAGAAAATATATTTCTATAATTTATACCGCTTCCATCATCTACTACTATTATTTCATATTCATTTGATTTTAGTTCTTGTACAAGTGTGATTAGTTTATCATCCGGCTCATAAGCTGGTATTAGTGCTATTTTTTGCATTTTTTCTCCTTTCTTGTTAATCACAAATATACTATATAAACAAAATATTAAAATAATATTAAAAATCATTATAATATCAAAAAAAAAACTACTTATAAGTAGTTATAAAAGGCCTTTTACTTTTGTTATAAGTGTTATCGTTAGCATTTATAACAAATAATAGTTATTTTGCAGATACTGGATCTTTTACTGGACATACATTTTGTGCTTGATATCCTTTTGGCGTACTAATTAAATCATATTTTATATATTGTCCTTCAGTTAATGTTTTATATCCTTCAACTTTAATAGTACTATAATGAATAAATACGTCTTCATTGTCTTTGTATTCAACAAATCCATATCCTTTTTCATTATTAAACCATTTAACACGACCTAGCATACAGCCACCTCACCTTCTTTTTACATCAGTTAACCAACTATTTTTGTTTGTGCGCATATCTAGTCTATCAAAGATTTGTTTTTTACTAACTGAACTCCTTAAATGGTTGTTTTGGTGGATTATTTGGCATCGTTTTATAAGATAGTTTTTTAAAATGTTCACTAAATGCTCTTGCTTTATTGTTTAACTATTTTGATTAAGCAAAAAAATTTATAGTGGTAATATTCTTTATGGTAAGGAGCTGTTATGAAAGAAAGATTTTTGAATATTACTATATCTTATATAACTAGATATCAACATTATAATGATGCCGATATTGAGAATCTTAGATATGGTTTAGAGGGGCTGTATTTAACTTTTACAAAATTGGTATTAATTTTATTACTTGCTTTTATTCTTGGTATTCAAAAACAGTTATTAATATTACTGGTGCTCTTTAACATTATAAGGTTTACTGGGTTTGGGTTTCATGCAAGAACAAGTTTAGAGTGTTTAGTATGTTCTACTATATTATTTGTTGGATTGCCTTTGTTATTTTCTAAGCTTAATTTAAGCAATGACAAATTACTTATCATTGGGCTTGCTTCATTGATAATACTTGCAATATATGCGCCCGCTGATACTGTTAAAAGGCCTCTTCCAAATAAAAAAAAGAGAATACTAAGAAAAACTTCTACTATTGTGATTGCTTGTACATTTATTATATTATCCTATATATCTAAAAACTATGATTTATCTTATTTATTTATATCAGCGTTAGTTTTAGAAGCAATAATGGTAAGTCCCATTATGTATAAAATATTTAGACAACCTTATAAGAATTATAAAAAGTATAATTAGGCTTAAATATTTGAAAAAATATTTTAGTAATAAAGTGAAAGAGGAGGTAAAGAATGAAAAAGAGATTAGCTGGTATAGTAGGTGCTTTAGCTCTTGCTTTAACAAGTGCTGCTAGCGTTGGATGCATTATTTTATTCATGGATGAGCCAGTTGCCCCAAAGAGTTTAATTAATTAAAAAAAGTAGATTTTTAATAATCTACTTTTTATTTATTACTAATCTTTGAACATAATAGCCCTTGATTATTTTGGTTTCAGTATTAAAGTTTTTAAAATTATTGATTAATTTATTAACTAAATATAAACCTTTCCCATGACCATTTCCTTTTGTTGTATATCCCTTCTTAGATATACTTTTTATATCAACATTATTCTTATTAAATGGATTAGAAATAACGATATTAATATTGTTATTTATTACATATATTTCAATTGTTAATAGTTTTTCTTTTGTTTGGCTTACGGCATCGATTGCATTATCTATATAAACACCTAGTATTTTTGATAGGGTTTTATTTTCTTCATACGTCAATTTTTCAAAGTGTTTGGATACATTCTTGCTAATATCTAGTGTTATTGATATCTTATTATTTTTTGCTGTTATAATCTTATAATATATTAATCCTTTTATACCTCCTTTAGGGAGATTTTTTAATTCAGATACTATTAATCTATCCTCTTCATTAATATCGACTGAAATATCATTAATGCATTTTAAAGCATCTTTCTTTTTATTGTTTTCTATGTAACCTTTTAACACTGCTAACTGATTCTTGTATTCATGATTAACTAGTGTTATATTATCAATTGCATTTTCAAATTCTTTAAAGTATTCAAATAATATATCATATTGATTCATCAAGTTCTGATACTCAATTTTATCTTTAAGAAATATACTTATAATTACTATGTATGTGATTGCTATTAATATATTAATAAAATATTTTTCGTTCCAATGATAATTAACGCTTATATTATAGATTAAATATAGTATTATAAAGACGGATAATACCATAATTAATATTGAAGAAATTTTACTATGTTCATTTCTATTATTTACAAAGCTTATTAGTTTTTTTCTTAATACTGGTATTTGGAAGGTTGTAAGTGTAATTATATATACTGATATATTGCATATTAATATCCAATACCATACTCCTCTAACTTGCTGTGCAGTAATAAAGTTAATAAAAACTAAGCTGACAATTAAGTCACCTAATGATAGTATTGCTATAGTTAATAGTAAAGTAATTAGAATTTTATATGTTGAATATTTGAATATAGTTTTATATAACATTATATATAACGTTAACTTTAATAGCGTTCTTTCAGTATTATATTCTATCCCTGCTGCATAATATGAGACGGCAGAAAATAATATTGATAATACTATTAATTTAATAATATTTTTCTCATTGTCAATTTTTAATAATTTATTCATTATAAAAATGATGGTTAGACTTCCCATTATTGAACTTAAAATTTTAGAGGTGATTAGCACTTTATCAGCTCCTTTTTAAGTCTACGTGATACCATATTAGTACTTGTACCATCCAAAAAAATTATCTGGTTGGACTTGCTATCATATGTTTCAATTTTATCTTTATTAACAATTAAGCTTCTATGCACTTTACAAAATCTGTTATCAAGTTTTTCCAGTAATTCATTCAATGTTCCTGGAAAGTAAGAGGTACCATATTCAGTTTTTATTATGCATCTTTTGCTGTCTGGCTCTTTCTCTATTGTAACAATACTTCTAAATTCAATTTTATGAAAAATATGATTATATTCATAAGTTAAACATTTATGTCTCTTATTATAATTCTTTAGTGCTTTTGTAATATTATCTTTAATACTTTCTTCACAATTGTTTAATTTATTTACAAAGTCTAGAAGATATAATCTATTTTCAAAAGATTGATATCTATATTCTTCATGTGAAGTTACTACTATTATAATGGATACCCAATCATCATATTTTTCTCTAATTATTCTAGCAGCATCAAGACCTGAACCTTTCTTTGTTTTAATATCTAAAAAATAGATTTTAAATCCTATATCTTTTCTTACAAACTCCTCAAAATTACTATCATATCCATCAAAATGAAATACTTTATATTCTTGCTCATTATTTAACATATAATTATCAATAGTATTTTTCATGATTTTAGAAAAGCTTTTATTATCATCGCATACAACAAAATTTATCAAACATATCACATCCTTAAAACCACTATTAAATTTTACCATATTTTTCCATTTTTTCTAGGTATAAATTAAAAAAACAACTATTTTTTTTAGTTGTTTTTATCTTTTTTATTCTTTTTAAATTTTAGCTTTTCTCCTAAATATTTCATTCTTTCGGGATTTTTATCAGAAATAATACTTGTATGGAACACAAACCATATAATAAGTACAAACAAAATTATGTAAATGATTATCCCCAATTTCTGATCTTTAATCATAAACAATACAGTTGCGATTGAGAATAAAATATCAATTAAATATATTATTAATACAGTTACTGTTTGTGAAAAATTCATTCCTAGCAATTGATGATGTAAGTGCTGCTTATCAGCAGAAAAAATTGGTTTACCTTTTAATAATCTTCTTATTATAGCAAATAAAGTATCTAGAATCGGTATTGCTAAAATAGCTATAGGAACAAAGAATGATGTTAGGGCTGGTCCTTTGAACTCTAGTAAAGAAATTATTGAAATTATAAACCCTAAAAATGTTGAACAATCTCCCGCAAATATTTTGGCTGGATGAAAATTATATAATAAGAATCCTAATGTTGCTCCTAACATGATAAATGTTAAAATCATAACTAGGCTTCCACCTCTACCTTGATATATACCAATTATTCCTATTGTTAGGAAAAATATTGAACAAATTCCTCCACTTAACCCATCAAGTCCATCTATTAAATTTATGACATTCGTACAAGCTATAATAAATAAAACTGTTAATGGATAAGCAAAAACACCAAAGTCTAAGTTAAATCCAAATGCTGTTATATTATTTATTGTAATATTTCCGTATAAAGTAATAACTAGTGCAGCTATCAAATGTCCTATTAATTTTTGCCATGATTTTATTGATGCAACATCGTCAGTTATACCAGTTAAAATTATGATAAAACTACCTATCAAAATAGAATTCATTTTTATACTTGGTGTTCCAAATAACATATAACTAAGTAAAAAACTTAAAAATATTCCTAGTCCTCCAAAATATGGAGTTGCTTTTTTGTGAATATGTCTGTTGCCCTCATCAGATCTTGGTCTGTCAATTGCTCCTACATGTTTCGCAATTCTAATCATAAATGGCATTATTGCCGCTGAACATACAAATGTTGTAAATATAATTTTTAATGCATTTAATACTTCTTCACTCATAATATGCCTCTCTTTTGTATTTATTATAGCAAAGAATATGTATTAAGAAAATAAATTTTATAGTTTATTTTTAGTTTTTATATTATTTAAATACATTTTTTCTCCCTCAATAACACTGAAATTAGGATTTTGAGCTTGTAATACTTTGATTCCCAATTCTTCTTGTAATAATTCCCTAATGCCATCCATTTGTGATGAACCTCCTGTTAATACTATTCCTTTTGATAATATGTCATTTAATAGTTCAGGTTTTGTACTTTCTAATATACTCTTTATTTCACTAATTATTTTTTCTGTACTGCTATTTAGGGCTTTCTTAATATCTAATTGATTTACTTTTATTGTCTTTGGAACTGATGTGATTATATCTATACCAGTTATTTCCATATCTTTGTTATTATTTGATAGTACACCAAAATTAGTCTTAATTTTTGAGGCTGTTATTTCACCTATTGTTACTTGATAGTTTTCTTTTATGTACTGTATAATGTCTTTATTAAATTGATTACCGGCTATATTAATTGATTTTGATGCAACTATATTATTCAAAGAAATAACTCCTATATCGGTAGTTCCATGACCTATATCTATAATCATATTACCTGATGGTTTAGAAATCTTGATACCCGCTCCCATTGCGGCTAATAGTATACTTTCTTTTAAATATATTTTTTTAGCACCTAATTTTTCTAAAACTGTGATAATTGCCTCTTTTTCTACTTCTGTTATGTTACTTGGATAATTTATTAATATATTAGGGCGAAATAATACTTTTTTGGAATATACTTTTCTTATTAGTTCTTTAAGCAATATTTCTAGTACTTCTGAATCTGTCACTATACCATTTTTTATTGGGTATATGATTTTAATATTTTTTGGTTCTTTTCCTAAAATATTATTAACGTTTTTTCCAACTTCTACTATTCTATTTTCTTCTATATCTATAGCTACTATATTTGATTCAGTGACTATGGCATCTTCATTTGATACGGATATACGAATATTTGATGTTCCTAAATCTATTACAATATTTTTTTGTTTCATTTTTTCACCTTTATATTCTTATTTTTGTTACATTAGTACCTAATTTAGTTTTAATAAATGTATTTATTTAGCAAAAAAGAAGATTACTCTTCTTTTTTATCTTCGGATAAATTTATATCTTTATCAATGTAGTCTAACGGATTAACAACTTCTCCATTCAAGTATAATTCGAAATGTAAATGATTACCCATGTCTTTATCTAGCTCATTCACACCACTTTTACCTAGGTATTGACCTGATATAACTTTATCTCCTTTTTTTACATTTACTTCTGATAAACTTTGATAAACAGCTGTAAAATTATCACTATGTTTAATTTCTATACAATTACCTAAAAGCTCATCTTGTGTTATATTTGTAACAGTGCCATCTGATATACTTATAACATCAAATGCTTGTTCATTTACATAATCAACTCCAGAATTTTGTATATAAGTATTATTATGATAGGTTATTGAGTTTTCCTGTTTCTCTTTAGCATCTTGATAATTATAAAAATATTTTCCTACTTTAACATTTGAATCTGAATATGGTTTTATGATTTTTTTTGATTCATTAATTACGGGTTGCTCATCATCTACAATGGTTTCCGAAACAAAGTTTGTACTATCTCCTTCAGGTTCTTTTGAAACATCTAAATATAAATTTGATATTCCTAATATTAAAGCAATTACACCTACTACTACGCAACTATAAACACTTGGTAATACCCATCCTTTTAATTTTTTTGTTTTCATTTTTTCACCTCATTATAATGTTGCACTTAAATGAGGTTTTTTATACATTAATAATTAAATTTTTGTATAAATATAAAAATCCCATAAAAAATTAGTTACTAAATAAACTAATGATATAGCTAAAAGAAAATAGAAGACTTTTGCTTGTAGTTCTTTATTTTTTTTGAAAATTTTTGTAATATTAACTGAATCTAAAGCCCAAATGACAACTACTGTTATTACAACATATAATATAGCTTTAGCACTCATTTTCTTCCTCGTATTTACTAATTTTTTCTATTCTTCTTTTGTGACGTTCTTCAGCTGAGAAAGGTGTTTCTATAAATGTTTTTACTATTTGTAAGGCTTTGTTCTCCTCTATATCTGCCGATAAAGCTACTATATTGGAATTGTTATCATTTCTTGTATATTTTGCTTCTTCTATTTCTGAAACTTTTGCACATCTAATTCCTTTTACTTTGTTACAGGCTATTGATATCCCAATGCCAGAACCACATATTGCAATTCCAAAATCCACAGTTTTTGTGGATACTTTTTTGCCAAGTAAAAAGCCATAATCTGGATAATCTACACTTTCTTCTGTATTTGTTCCATAGTCTATTACTTCATAATTAGATAAGTTTTTCTTTAAGAATTCCTTTAATTTGTAACCTCTATGGTCTGATGCTATACCTATTTTCATATTTTACCTTCTTTCTATAATTAGTATAACAAATATCCACAATTTATGTGGATATTAATATTTTTATTTACACTTTTTCCACATTTTTTGTGAATTTATTATAATTTTATTTTATAATAATTACGAGGTGAAAAATTTGGAAACTTTTGTTAATGGACAACTTTTTGTAAAAATGGCTAACTTCAGAAGTAAAAATAATGGTGATTTTATTGACTCTATGTTTAATGATGGTAACTATATTTATCAAGTTATTGTAACTAGTAATGGTCCAATGATTAGAGCTAGGCTAGATGATGGAAAATTAACCGAATTTATTAATATTTCATTTGAAACACTAAATAAAGTATTTATTCCTCTTGAACAATTTTTAGAAAATTCAACATATGTTGGTAGAAATTGTTTAATGACTGTATATAATGATAATTCTAATACGATGGATGATTATAATTTATTAATGCTTTATAAAAATGATCACTACATAATAACATATGATTATGAAAAAAACGATATTTTTAAAAAAATCCTACCAATTAAAATGTTTAAATCGAGTGATGTTAAAGCTTTTAAGACTACAAGTCAAGAAACTGGTTTTTATAAAGATTATCATAAATTATATCATGATTTATATTTAGAAATATTTGAAAGTACTAAAAATAATGGTTTTTCAAAAAAATAAAAAGTGGAAATCAAATCCACTTTTTTTATGCTTTTGTTTCTTCTTGAGTAAAACCGTACTTTTTGTTAAATTTATCAACACGACCAGCACGTGATGCTCTATTTTGTTTTCCAGTATAGAATGGATGACATTTTGAACATACTTCAACTACAATTTCTTCTTTAGTTGATTTAGTAGTAAATGTTTCTCCACAAGCACATGTTACTTTTGCTTCTTTATAATCTGGATGGATATCTTTCTTCATTTTTATCTCTCCTTCCGCCATGACAAAATATAAGTCATAGTAATTTATAGCGAGTTTATTATAACAATTATTTTTAATTCTGGCAATACTTTTCATAAAAAATATTGTATATTACTCAATAATTTCTGATATTATAGCATCCGCTATGACCTTATAACCTTTAGTATTTGGATATATACTATTACTATCAAAATACTCTTCACTATCTAGTAATTTATTACTATCAATAAATACTAGATTGTTTTTTTTGGCGTTGTTTTTATATTTATCATTTAGATTTTCTATTAAATAATTATATTTTTTACTTCTTTCTGGATAACCAATTATATATATTTTTTTCTTGGTATACTTTCTGATTTCAAAAATTAGTGATTGGAATTCTTCGTATATATTATTGCAAATTACTTTTTTCTCGTACTTAGATAAGTTTTCTCTATTTTTTATGTTATATTCA
>AUXO010817811.1_pt1 | contig 13908 bp, 13 predicted proteins | sample 768731 | NCBI WGS metagenome assembly AUXO01 (sample SAMN02715735, study PRJNA202380) | gut metagenome | biome: sheep rumen | host: Ovis aries | place: New Zealand: Palmerston North | reverse complement strand
AATTGTCAGAGAGATACGAACAGGCTCAATTAAAACCGACTAAAATAACGATACGGGAGTTTTGATCAGTCATCGGTGTTGAATACTTATTTATTAAGGATCCTAATGATGACGTACGAACACCCACCTGCACATACGGTACAGGTTTTATCGTTGCCGACGACGTATCTCAATTCTGACTTTTTTTTATTGATTTTTAATAGTAAGAATGATAAAATATGCCTTGATGAGGTGGTGGTGTTAATGCTTGTTTTACCTATTGTTAATAAGAGAAGAGTAATGAATGTTGAAATACGTCTAAAGAATGCTTCTAAGATTCGTAAAAATGTGTCTTTTGATGATGCGAAAGAAGGAGATATTATTGTAAATCGAGAGAAGTTTTCAGAATCCTCTTTTCATCATTCTAAAGATATTAATGCTCCTATTGATTTTATTCGTAGTCGTTCTATTTTATATCCTAGAAATTTTTTAATTACCACTCAATTAAAAACAGATTCTAATTGTTATGATGTGTATGAAGTTCCACAACCTCCTAAGAAAGTAAATAGTAATTTAGATAAATTATATAGTAAAACAATTACTGATATGCAAAAGGAAATACCTGGTTCTCCATCTAGAGGAAGATATGTTTCTTTTGAAGATTTAGGAATTGATCATCATTTAAGTAATAGTAAGATTGCTTTACTACAGAGAATAGTAAAAGAAGATCGAAATCCTGAAATGATATCTCGTAAATTACAAGAGGCTGGTATTTCTGATTTAGAGGATACGATTCATTTTTTAGAAAATTTTGATTGTACGGTTATATCAGATTCTGTGATTCCTGAAGATAGTTTACAGGATACCTTAAGAGCACTTGGTTCTATTAATAGTCGTGATTATCGTAATTTAAAAAAATATTATCATATGGCAAAGGCTAATACGGATATTTATACAAAGATTTCCTATATTCATAAAATGATTTATGATAAGCCTCTTACTTTATTAAAAACAGATTCTTTTAAGCAAAAACAATTAATTAAAAAGAAAGAAGAAAGTGATTTTTCAAATGTTGCATAGATTTTCTAGATTTGAAACTTTAATTGGAGATGATAATCTCCTTTTTTTAAAAAATAAAAGTGTTTTAATCCTTGGTTGTGGTGGTGTCGGTAGTTTTGTTTGTGAGGCACTAGCAAGAAGCGGTATTGGTACTTTAATTATTGTTGATTATGATCGTGTTGATATTACCAATATTAATAGGCAGCTTATTGCTCTTGATTCTACTATAGGACAATTTAAAGTGGATGTTATGAAAAAAAGAATTCATGATATTTCACCTGAATGTCGGGTTATTTCAATTTGTGAATTTATTGATTCTGAACATCTTCATCTTTTGTTTGAAAAAAATGTTGATTATGTAGTAGATGCTTGTGATACGGTTTCTACGAAGAAAGCAATTCTTTTGGAATGTATTAAAAGGAATATTCCTATTATTAGTTCTATGGGTACTGGTAATAAATTAGATCCTAGTAAATTGGAAATTATTGATATTCGTAAGACTATTAATGATCCATTGGCTAGGATTATGAGAAAATTTGTAAAGGATGAAAAAATATCTCAAAAAGTAATGGTTCTTAGTTCACGTGAATTGCCAATTAAAATTCATCAACGTACACCTGGTTCTTCTGCTTTTGTTCCATCTTCGGCTGGACTTTTGATAGCAAGTTATATTGTACGAGATTTTCTAAATTTGTTATAATGGATTAGAGAAGGTGTTGCTATGGATTCTTTTAAAGAGATTCTTCATATTCGATATCAAGGGGATCAATATAAAGTATATTTAAATTCTGATTTAGAGTTTTACTTTTTAAAATTGGTTGGGAATCAGTATTATTATCCTTCAGAGGATGAATATAAAGATTTATATTCTTTCTTTCATTCTTATCCAAAATATGATTATTACTTTAAAAATAATCTTTCTGTAGATCCTAAAATTATTTTAAAGTCTGGAAAAATAATTGCTTTAGCAACTTTTTTATCTCTTCAATTAGGATTTTCTTCTTCTGCATCTAGTGTTTCATCTGAAGTTTCGAATCCTTCTTATCAGGAATACTTTCAATATGATACTGATACTATTTCTGGTAGAGGAGAAAAAAAGGTTTATTATGTAAATGAATATTATGATTCTTTATTACAAATGCCTGTTACTGTTTGTAAGTCCATGAAAGAGTTTAGCAATTATGTTTTTGAGGATCGTCCTACTTATGAAGAGGTATGTGCAACTATTTCTCATAATCCATATATTCCTGAAAAATTTAGAGATTGGTTGTATGAAGGAATCTCTAATCTTTTGTCTGAAATGCCAACTTATGATTTAAGTGTTTTAAATTATAATTTGAAAAATATGGTATGTCAAGGTGTACCTTATTTGGGTGATGGTGTTGTTGGAAACTATAGTGCTTTAACTAATTATGTTTTGTATGTTAATAATGAGGATGATGAAAAATTAAAACCGGTTATTTTACATGAAATCTTAGGGCATGCATCTACAATAGGTGCAAAAATCGAGGATGGTAAAATTGTTCAATATAATCAGTCTTTAATTTATTCTCTTGATCAGAAGGAGCAGTATGTTTTTGATTCTGTTTTAGAAGGAGAGGCTGAAATCATTACTCAGATTGCGATGGGTAAAAAATATGAGGATTATTTTGCCTCTGGTTATTATTCTGAAAGCGAGGCTCTTCGTTGTTTTATAAAAAGTATTCATGATGATAGTCTTCAAAATATGATTGAGAATGGTGGAGTACGATATCTAATCTCTAAAATGAATCAGAATGGAATTGATTATCCTTTATATTTCTTCCAAAGGTTAAATATTATTAGTGATGCGAAAAAACAAGAAGATATTGAGATTATGGATTCTGAAATGGATTTATATGAAGATTTAATGACAGATTATTTTTTGGATTATATAGAATCTTCCAATGATATTGAAGAGTCTTATAGTGATATCTATACTTGGCTATCTGATCGTGGTTTTCATGATCTTGCTAAAAATGTTGTTTTAAGATTATACGATCGTTATCCTAATAAATTTACTCCTGATGAAGAATCTATTATAAAAAAATAAAAAGTATAAGAAATCTTATACTTTTTTTATAATTTTCGATATAATCCAATTACTTTTCCTAAAATCGTTACCTCTTTTAAGATAATAGGATCCATTGTATCATTTTCTGGTTGTAATCTGAAGTATCCGTTTTCTTTATAAAATGTTTTAACAGTTACTTCATTATCTTCATTCATTGCTACTACAGTTTCACCATTTCTTGCTGTGTTCTGTTTTTCAATAATTAAGATGTCTCCATCATAAATTCCTACGTTGATCATAGATTCTCCACTTACTTTTAAAGTAAATACTTCTTTATTTGTGTTGATTAAATTTGATGGTAGTGAAAAATATTCATCAGGCATTTCAATGGCTTCGATAGGGGAACCGGCAGTTACTTTTCCAAGAAGTGGAACATCCACTATTTTTTCATCTTTTTCTAAATATTCATTTGGTACTAATATTTCTAATGTACGATTTTTATTATCATCTTTTTTAATATATCCTTTTTCCTCTAGTTGTTTTAGATGAAAATGGATTGTTGCTGGGGAAGATAAATTTGCTTCTTCTCCAATTTCTCTAACAGTAGGTGGATAACCATTTTTGGCAATTAATTTTTTTAATATGTCTAATATAAATTTTTGTCTTCCAGTTAGTTTTTCCATAGCATCCCTTCTTTCATTTTTAATTTTAACATTTCTTTTGTAAAATGTCAAACAAATGTTTTAATTTATTCTTGACACGAACAAACTTTCGAACTATACTAAATTTGTAAGATGAAGGGAGAGATGTTTTTATGAATCGTGTAGGAAGTGGTATTAAAACTGGACTAATTATTTTATTAATTTATATTTTGTTTGTTTTATATTTATTATTTGTCAGTAACCGTATGGAATCATTAGATAATCGTTCTTTGGATGAAGATATTTATTTTACTTTAAAAATTGGTGATTAATCTTTAATTATGGTATACTAATAATGGTGATTAACATGAAGAAGATTATATTAGTAGATGGTAATAATTTGTTATTTCGAAGTTTTTATGCTACGGCATACCAAGGCGTTATTATGAGAAATTCAAAAGGATTTCCAACAAATGCTTTATATGGTTTTATTAATATGATGAATAAGATTATTAAAGAAGAAAAACCAAGTTATATTTTAGTGGCTTTTGATAAAGGAAAGACTTTTCGTCATGATAAATATGAGGATTATAAGGCTGGTAGAGCAGCAATGCCTGATGAACTTAAATTACAATTTCCTAAGGCTAAAGAAGTATTGAATACAATGGGTATTAAATATTTTGAAATTGATAATTATGAGGCAGATGACATTATTGGTACTCTTGCAAAAAAAGTAGATGAAGAAGAAGAATTCATTGGTACGATTATTAGTAGTGATAAAGATTTATTGCAATTAATTAGTGATGATGTTGTTGTTAAATTATTAAAATCCAATGATTCTATTATGATGACCAAAGAAGAATTTCGTAATACTTATCAAGTTGATCCAATTCATATGATTGATTTGAAGGCTTTGATGGGAGATAGTAGTGATAATATACCAGGTGTAAAGGGAATTGGTGAGAAAACTGCTATTTCTTTACTATCTAAATATGGTTCTTTAGATGGTGTTTATGAAAATATTGATAGTATTTCTGGTAAGACAAAAGAAAAACTAGAAAATGATAAAGAAAATGCTTATATGAGCTATGATCTTGCAACTATATATCGTGATGTTGATTTAGGTTTTACTTTAGATGATTGTAAATATGAAGGTTATCATCCAGAAGAGTTTAAGAAAGAATTAGAAGAACTTGAGTTTTTCTCTTTGCTAAAAAAGATTGATTTTTCATCTATTACAGAAGATGAGAAAAAAGAAGAAAAGAGTTTGGAAGTAAAAGATATTTCTGAGTTTACTTTAAAAGATTTTTCATTTTATTTAGAAACAAGAGGATCTATATATAGTAAAAGTACGATTCTTGGAATGGGAATATATGATGGAGAAAAAGGATTCTTTATTCCTTCTGATCAAATTGCAAATTATTCATCTATTTTTTCTAGTGATGTATGTAAATATACTTATGATTTTAAAAAGAGTTTGGTTGTTTTAAATAACATTATATCTTTTCAAAATGTAGAATATGATGCTATGATTGCAACTTATTTGCTAGATTATGTTGTAAAAGATGATATCAGCTTTGTTGCACGTAGTTTTGATTATTCGATAGATGATTATGAGTCCTTATATGGTACGGATAAAAGACCTAAAGAGATTGATTCTGATACTTTAAAGCGTGTTTGTTGTGAGAAGGCGAAATTTATCTATGAGACAAGAGAGAAAATAATAAAGAAATTAACAGAGGAAGAGGAACTTGATTTGTTTCAAAAAATTGAAATGCCATTAACGCGTGTTCTTGCAGATATGGAAAATACGGGTATAAAAGTTGATGCTTCTTATTTGAAAGAAGTTGCAAAGAATTTAGAAAAGCAAATGGTAGAAGTAGAAGATGAAATTTATCAAATGGCTGGTTCTAAGTTTAATATTATGAGTCCTTCTCAATTAGCAAATGTTTTATTTGTTGATTTAAAGATTCCGTATCCTAAGAAGATTAAGGACAATAAATATTCTACTAGTAAAGATATTTTGGATAAAATTATTCCTTTGCATCCTATTGTATCCAAGGTTTTAGAATATCGGACTTTAGCAAAATTATATACGAATTATGCGGTTGGATTGCAAGAAGAGATTAGAGAAGATGGAAGAATTCATACCATTTTTACTCAAACATTAACAAGAACAGGAAGACTTTCTAGTATTGAGCCTAATTTACAAAATATTCCAGCACGAAGTGATTTTTCTAAAATTATTCGTACTGCCTTTATTCCGGATGATAATTCTGTTTTATTATCTAGTGATTATTCTCAAGTTGAACTTCGTATTTTTGCTCATATTTCTCATGAGAAAAATTTAATTCAAGCATTTATTGATGAAAAAGATATTCATGCAAAAACTGCTGCTGACATTTTTCATGTACCAGAGGAGAACGTTACAAAAGATATGAGACGTACTGCTAAGGCTGTTAATTTTGGTATTTTATATGGTATTAGTGGATTTGGTTTATCAGAAGATTTAGGTATTGATATTGCTACGGCTAAAAATTTTATTGATAATTATTTGCAGACTTATCCTGGTATTTCTCAATATATGGAAAATGAGAAGGCTAAGGCTTATCAATTTGGATATGTTAAAACTTTAATGAATCGTAAAAGAGTTATTGAAGAGTTAAAAAATAAGAATTATATGATTCGTAGTAGTGGAGAGAGAATGGCTCTTAATACTCCAATTCAAGGAACTGCTGCAGATATTTTAAAGAAGGCAATGGTAGAAATATATGATGAATTTCAAAAGAGAAATTTAAAGAGTAAAATGTTAATTCAAGTTCATGATGAATTGGTATTTAATGTTTTAAAAGATGAGCTTGATGAAGTAAAATCTCTTGTTAAAAATATTATGGAAAATACATTTCAATTAGATGTACCATTGAAAGTTGATATTGAGGTTGGTAATAACTGGTATGAAGCAAAATAGAATATGTAGTAAGTAGGTGATGGATATGCCAGAAAAACCAGAAGTAATTACAGTTGCTAAAAAATTGGAAGAGAAGATTCTTTCTAAAACAATAACAGGATGTCATGTATTGTGGGATAATATTATTGCTGAACCAAGTGTTTCTGATTTTGAAAAGCAAATTATTGGGGAGAAGATCCATTCTATTTCAACTAGAGGGAAGTTTATTGTAATAGAATTGGATCACTATTCTTTATTAATTCATCTAAGAATGGAAGGAAAATTCTTTTTTCGGATGATTGGTGATGAATTTCAAAAACATGAACATGTTGAGTTTCAATTAGATCATAAAGTAAGCCTTAGATATCATGATGTTCGAAAATTTGGAAAAATGTACTTGATATTAAAAGAAGATACTTATAAAGTAAAACCTTTATCGTTGCTTGGTGTTGAGTACTATGATTCATCTTTTACAGGAGAGTATTTATATCGTTGCTTTCAAAAGAAGAATCTTCCAATTAAAAGTGTTTTACTTGATCAGAGTATCATATCTGGAATTGGAAATATTTATGATGATGAAATTTTGTTTTTAAGTCATATCCATCCTTTAAAAAAAGCATCTTCTTTAACTAAAAAAGATTGTGATGCGATTGCTTTTCATACCAAAAATGTTTTAGAACATGCAGTTTTATTAGGAGGTACTACAATTCGAAGTTTTACTTCTAGTGAAGGAGTTCATGGACTTTTTCAAAATGAACTTTTAGTTCATGGGAAGGAAAATGAGCCTTGTCCAAATTGTGGTATGAAAATTCAAAAGATATTTGTAAATGGACGTGGAACTTATTATTGTTCTTGTTGTCAAAAACAAAAAAAATAATAGTGTATTACTATTATTTTTTTTTATTTTATTATATAATGTTATCGTATATTAGGGTTTGGCTAGGAGGATGCTTTATGAAAAAAACAAAAGTGATATGTAGTATTGGACCAGTTAGTAATAATGTTGATGTAATGACAGAATTGGTTTTAAATGGAATGAATTGTGCACGTATTAATCTTTCCCATGCAGATCATGAAAGTATTAAAGAAACGATTAGTGTTGTAAGAAAAGTAAGAAAAAAAACAGGGTTACCTGTTGCTATTATGTATGATACTAAAGGACCTGAATTTCGTACTTTAGAAATTGCTCGTAATGGTTTTTTTGTTACGAAAGATCAAACAATTAAAATTACGAAAAAACCTGTACTTGGAAATAAAGGACAATTTAGTGTAAATCATCCGGAGGCTATTGACTTTATTAAATTAGGGGATCATGTATTAATTGATAATGCACTTCTTGATTTATTAGTCATTGAAAAAGGGGATGATTATGTAATTGTTAAGGCTTTAAATGATGGAGAAATTAAAAGCCATAAAACAATTAATGTACCTGGTGTTAATCTTAATTTATCCTTTGTCAGTGATAATGATCGGGAAGATATTATTTTTGCAGCAAAGCATTCTTGTGATTATCTTGCTTTATCTTTTGTTGAAACGAGAGAAGATGTTTTACAGGTGCGTAAATTAATTGAAGAGGCTGGGGGAGATGCTAGAATTATTTCTAAGATTGAGAGTCAGGCAGGAATTGATAATATTGATGATATTATTGAGGTTAGTGATGGTATCATGGTTGCTCGAGGGGATTTAGGAGTAGAGGTTCCTATGGAATATTTACCAGTTTTACAAAAAGAAATTATTCGTAAGTGTCGTGAAAATGGTAAATTTGCTATTGTTGCTACAGAGATGCTAGCATCTATGTATACCAATCCTCGTCCTACTCGGGCTGAGGTTTCTGATATTGCCAATGCGGTTATTGATGGAACTGATTGTGTGATGTTATCAGGTGAGACAACCGTTGGAAAATATCCAGTAGAGGCCGTATCTATTATGAGTCGTATTTGTGAGTATGTGGAGTCAACGATTGATTATACAAAACATACGGCTTATAAACGTCAGATTGGTATTTCTGATACGATTGCAAAATTAGTTGTAGATGCAGTAGAATATGATGATATTAAATTGATTGTTACAACTACTATGACTGGTTATACGGCAAGAAAGATTAGTAATTTGAGACCAAATTGTACGATTTTAGCATGCTGTCCTTCTAATCATATTGCGGAAAAGGTTGCATTAAATTTTGGAGTTGAGCCAGTTGTTACAGAAGTATTTGAACATACTGATGAGATGATTGATGTTGCTAAAAAAATTGCAAAAGAAACTTTTCATTTGCAATCTGGTGATTTGATTATAGTTACTGGAGGCTTTCCTTTAGGTAAGTCTAGAACAACCAACTCTATTCGTATTTTAGAAGTATAGAAAAACAACCTTATTTGGTTGTTTTTTCTTTTAATTCAAAATACAAGTCATATAATTTTTGAGTTCCATTTTCAAGATGATAATAATATAGTATATATGGAATAAATAAACATAGTGTAATTATAAAAAGAATTAATAGCGAGATTGTTTCAAAATATAATAATCCTATTAAAAATAGAATTGTTGCAATTCCTGTAAAAAAAGTAACAATTAAATGAACTAATCTTTCATGTTGATAGAACTGTATTTTGGTTAAAACATCACTTACAAATTCTTTTGTTATTTCTTTTTCGTGTTTCTTTTTTTCTAATTCATTAATATAATCACTTAGTTTTTGTTTCATTCCATTTTTTCTCCTATTCCTCTATTATCAAAATTTCCATTCATTATTAATTCATGGATTTCTTCTTCTTTTGTATCAAGGTATACTTCTTCAATACGATCAACTCTACATTTTTCTGCTTTGATGATGGCTTCTATTTTATTTACAGCATTATCAATTTCATCATTTACTACAACATAATTATATTTTGTTACTTCATTGATTTCTTTATAGGCTTCATGAAAACGTTTCATGATTTTTTCATTATCTTCTGTACCTCGCATTTTAAGTCTCTTAATTAATTCTTTCATAGAAGGTGGCATGATGAAGATGAATAATGCTTCTGGAATCAATTTTTTGATGTTCATGGCTCCTTCAATTTCAATTTCTAGGATGACATCTATTCCTTGATTTATTTTTTCCTTGATGTATTTTTTGGGAGTTCCATAATAATTATCGGCGTATTTTGTATATTCTAAAAAATAATTTTCTTTTATTCTTTTTTCAAATTCTTCTTTTGTTAGGTAGTAGTAGTTTACTCCTTCTTGTTCTCCTTCTCTTGGGGCTCTACTAGTTGCCGATACAGATAACCATAAAGATTTTTTATTATTTTCTAATAAATGCTTAATAATCGTTCCTTTTCCGGCTCCTGATGGGGCACTAATTACAATAATTTGACCTGTTTTTTTATTCTTTATCATTTTGATCTCCTATTATTATTCTTTCAAATTCTTTTTTATCTAAATTCTCTTTTTTGGGAATATCATATATCTTTGTTGTTTCTATTTCAAATTCTAACATAGAATCTTTTTCTTTTGATATTTTACTTATGATAGGAAGAGTAACATCTTTTTTTATCTGATTTAAATAGTTTTTTCCTTTTTCATTTAATCCGAGAATTCGAATATAGGAAATATCTTTCCATTCTTCTTTCTCTTTCTTTGTAAAATTACATAAAATATGATTTAACATTCTCATGATTTTATTGTAGGTAAATCTTTTACTTTTTACTTTTTCTATTAATTCTTCTATTGTATTTACAGATGTGATTTCTTTTTTTAAAGTATGTTCCATTCCTTCATTTACAGTTTCATAAATAGATAAATCTTTTTCTGTGATAATTTTATATTTTAAGATGTCAAAATAATCATTCCAATGATGTGTATTTTTTAAATAAGGATATACTTCCGGTGGGACATATTCTTGGACTTTCTCCTTCCTGTTTATGGCCTCTCGGATAGATGAGGCACTTGAGAAGGATTGAAGATTTTTATCATGATAATTATTGATTCTTTTGATTGTTTCTGCTTTTATTTGATAGTTATTTTGAATTATTGTTTTTAAATAACTGATTCCTAATAAATCATTTGGTGTATTTATATTTTTTCCTGTTAAATCATAGACTGCTTTTGAAATGGCAGTTGGATAGTTATTTCCAAATTTAGAATATATTTTTACTAGTTTTTCAAAGTCATCATTTTCAATTTGCGTTTTAGCAATAATCTCTAAATCTTCTATATTATCGGATTCACTTCCAAATATTAGTTTTTCTACTTTTAAGTTTTCTAATATGGTTATAGCGCCATATGCGAAAAAGTCTGCTGATTGTGTTGCGAATGGATAGGGTAGTTCTATTACGAGATCTACTCCCATTTTTAGTGCAATTTCTGTTCTTTTCCATTTGTCGATGATTGAAATATCTCCTCTTTGGGTAAAGCCTCCATTCATTACAACAATGATTGCATATTCAGGATATTTTTCTTTTATTGTATTTAAATGATATAAATGACCATAGGTAAAAGGGTTGTATTCTGCGATAATTCCAATTGCTTTCATTTTATCCCTCTTTTCTTTGAATGTATTTTATCATATTCTTTCTCTTTTTACAATTGTTCTAAGATTTATGAGCTTTTCATATATATTTCATGTAAAGTTCTTATTTTTTATCTATTTCTATTATGGAAAATAAAAAGTGTGATATAATTTGATTGAGTGGAGGGTGAGATATGAGAGCAATTATTGTTGCCGGTGGTACGGGTGGACATATCTATCCTGCTATTGCTATTATGAATAAAATAAAAGAAAAGGAAGATTCTTCTGAATTTTTATATATTGGTACGAATGATCGAATGGAAAAAGATATTATTCCTAAGATGGGAATTTCTTTTATTGGACTTGATATGAAAGGATTAAATCGTCATAGTCTTTTATCAAATGCACAAGTATTATCCATGTTTTTTAAGGCTGTTTCTCGTAGTAAAAAGATTATTAAAGATTTTCAACCGGATGTTGTGATTGGGGCAGGTGGTTATATTACGGCTCCTGTTTTATATGCTGCTTCTCAGTGTCATATTCCTACTTTGATTCATGAACAAAACTCTATTCCAGGAGTTTCCAATCGTTTTATTAGTCGTTTTGCAGATCGTATTTGTGTATCTTTACCAAATAGTCTTTCTTTATTTCCAAAAGATAAATGTGTCTATACAGGAAATCCTAGAAGTGAAGAAATTATTAAGACAGATAAAATGCTAAAGACTGATTTTGGTTTTGTAGAGAATAAAAAATTAGTAATTATTGTTATGGGGTCATTAGGAAGTACTACTATGACAGAAAAGTTGAAAGAGTTAATTCCATCTTTTACTGGTAAAGATTACCAAGTCTTAATTATTACTGGTAAGAAGTATTTTGATGACTATAAAGATATTTCAGTTGGGGATAATGTTCGTATTGTTCCTTTTATGGATAATTTAATTCAATTAATGAAAGATACCGATTTGATGGTATCTCGTGCAGGAGCATCTACGATTGCCGAGATTACAGCAATAGGGCTTCCTGCAATTTTAGTTCCTTCTCCTTATGTTACTGCAAATCATCAATTTAAAAATGCAAAAGAATTATCTGACGCTGGTGCTTGTGTCATTGTTGAAGAAAAAGATTTTTCAAAGGATGTTATTTTAAATGAAATTGATTCTTTAATTCATGATTCTTTGAAAATGGCTGAGATGTCTCGTTGTAGTAAAAAGTTTGGAATTAGTGATTCTTCTACCCGTATTTATGAGGAAATTAGAAAGATAATTAGGTGATTAAAATGAATGACACAATTGAAAAAATCAAAAAATTAAATCTAGGAAAAGTAGAAGAGAAGGTATCTTTAAAAAAGTATACAACTTATTGTGTTGGTGGTATTGCTAGAGCAATTGTTTATCCTAAAAATACTACTGCTTTGGTTCGATTATTAAAAATTCTACGTGGAGATAATATTCCTTTTAAAATTTTAGGGAATGGCTCTAATTTGCTTTTTAGTGATAAGCCATATGAAGGAGTTTTAATTAAATTAAGTGAATTTAATACGATGAAGTATATTGGAAAAAAGAAAGTTCGTGTTGGGGCTGGATATTCTTTAATTAAACTTTCTCTTCAGACTGCAAAAAAAGGGTTAACTGGTTTGGAGTTTGCATCAGGAATTCCTGGTAGTGTAGGTGGAGCAGTTTTTATGAATGCAGGTGCTTATAAATCAGATATGGGGTATGTTGTTCAATCTGTAAAAGTATTAACTCCTGAGTTAAAAGTGATTACTTTAGTGAATAAAGAGATGGATTTTCATTATCGTAGTTCTTTTTTACAGTCTCATCCTGGTTTCATTTGTTTAGAGGCTGTTATTCAATTAGAAATTGGAAAAAAGGATGCTATTGAGGAGATTATTCGCGAAAGAAGAGCAAGAAGAATGGAGTCTCAACCTTTAGAATATCCGTCAGCTGGAAGTGTATTCCGTAATCCTACTGATAATTTTGCAGGTAAATTAATTGAAGATGTTGGACTTAAAGGCTTTCAAAAAGGGGGAGCCATGGTAAGTGATAAGCATGCTAATTTTATTATCAATTATAAAAATGCTACGAGTAGTGATATTAAATATTTAATTGATATGTGTCATGATAAAGTTTTAGATGAATATGGAATTGATATGAAAATAGAACAAGAATTTGTTAATTGGGAGTAGATTTATGGCTAAAAAAGTTGTTAAAAAAACAAGAATTAAACTATTCAATTTATTGCTAGTTCTTCTTATTTTAACAGGACTATTTTTTGGTGTAAAATTTTTATTTCAAATTCCTATTCAAAATATTATAATAGTTGGAAATCAATATTTAGAAGATGATTATATTCTAAATCTTACTGATATTGGGGATTATCCTTCTTTTTTATTAACTCCTATCCATTCTAATGAGGAAAAAATTTCAAAATCTAATTATATTGATTCTTGTAAGATTCGAAAGAAGTGGGGTTTTTTATTAGAAATAGAGATTAATGAGAATCGTGCTTTATTTTATGATATGAATCAAGAAAAGTTTGTTTTTAATAATGGTGAAAGTGTTGAAAAAGATGATATTTCACGTTCTTTTCGTGTTCCTAGATTATTAAATTATGTACCTGATAAAAAGTTTAAAAAGTTTTTAAAAGGAATGGGTAATATAAAAAATGATATTTTATCTAAGATTAGTGATATTGAATATCAACCAAATGATTATGATAAAGATCGTTTCTTATTATATATGGATGATGGAAATATGGT
>AUXO014855450.1_pt1 | contig 13909 bp, 12 predicted proteins | sample 768731 | NCBI WGS metagenome assembly AUXO01 (sample SAMN02715735, study PRJNA202380) | gut metagenome | biome: sheep rumen | host: Ovis aries | place: New Zealand: Palmerston North | reverse complement strand
TCAGCAACGATATACATATTGCCCCATGTAACAACAGCAAGCATTCTGTAGTCTGTCTTGCCTGCTGCAGCAAGCTTTACGCCAAGGTTTGTCGGAGCTACGATAACATCGAATTCAGGTTCCGGATTGACCAGAGCTGCCTGAAGATTTTCAGGACCGTTGACGATCTGTGCATTCGTGTTGCCCTTGAGTATCGGCAGCAGTGACAGAGACGGTGCTCCCATCGGAGCGATGATCTTCAGTTCGCTGAAGTCATATGATGTTTCTTCGGGTGCTGCAGTTTCGATTGTTTCAGCAGTTGCTTCTGCTGTGGCTTCAGCTGTTGCTGCAGCTGTTTCTTCAGGTGCTTTGGCACCGTTGGAACATCCTGCAAGCAGCAGCGCACTTAATACAATAGCGCTGAATTTTTTCATTTCTTTCCTCCTGAACAGGCATTACACTGCCTGCAACGTATCCTATTGTACACTAATGAAAATATATATCAATAGTTTGATAATTTATTAACAAATGTAAGCCCTTACTGAGTAATATACTCAATGAAACAAAGCAGCTGTATAGAAAAAGCCGTGATCTGTGTTCCTGATAGAACCTGCACGGCTTGATGATTATGCTGCTTCCCTTTCCTGACGGTATTTCTTTTCGCAGGCTGTTTCCCCGCCTTTGCTGTGATGGTTTTCGATACAAGCATCACATTTTCTGTAATTCGGGCATCCCGCTTTTTCCCCTCTTGGACAAGGGCACTTCTCAGCATTGTAAAGATACTCCGGTCTGTTTTCTGTAGTTGTCATATTGTTCTCCCTGTATAAGTTATTCTCCTGTATAAATTATACTCTGATATGATCATTTTATGTTTTCAAAAGTATGCTGACTTCAGACTGAAAAACCGGATCAATGATCCGATAGAATTCATCTTTTCATGATCCGGTTTATCGATTATTCAGTCGGGAACATTCTGGCGGCAGATACAGCCAGCTTCCATCTGTCATACAGATGTTCAGACTTTTCCTTTTCCATGGAAGGCTCATATGTTTTTGAGCTTTCATCGGATGTTTCGAGTTCGTCTGTATCTTTCCAGAAGCCTACTGCCAGGCCTGCCAGATGAGCAGCTCCCAGAGCAGTAGTTTCAACGTTTACTGGACGTATGACATTGCACTGAAGAATGTCGCTCTGGAACTGCATCAGATAATCGTTCATAGCAGCACCGCCGTCTACCTTCAATGTTTCAATTGACGTATCGCAGTCCTGTTCCATCGCAGAGATGACATCTTTTGTCTGGTATGCCAGAGATTCCAGAGTTGCCTTTGTGATATCTTCAGGTGTTGTTCCTCTGGTGATCCCGAACAGTGCGCCTCTGCACTTATCGTCCCAATACGGAGCACCAAGACCGACAAACGCAGGTACCATGATCACACCGGAATCTGTTATGACAGACTCAGCCATCTTCTGTGATTCAGAAGACTTTTCAAAGAACTTCATCTGATCGCGAAGCCACTGTATTGCAGAACCGGCAACAAATACTGAACCTTCAAGGGCATAGCAGATCTTTCCGCGGTATCCCCATGCGATCGTTGTGACAAGGCCGTTTTCGCTTCTGCGCGGTGTAGTGCCTGTGTTCATCAGCAGGAAGCATCCCGTTCCGTATGTATTCTTTGCCATGCCTTCGCGGAAGCAGTTCTGTCCGAACAGTGCAGCCTGCTGGTCGCCTGCTACACCGCAGATCGGAACTTCCTGTCCGAAGAAATGATAAGGTACTGTTGTGGCAAAGATGCCGCTGCTTTCTTTGACTTCCGGCAGCATGCACATAGGAATATTCAGCATTGCGCACAGTTCTTCATCCCACTTCTGCTCGAAGATGTTGTAAAGCATCGTACGGGAAGCGTTGCTGTAATCCGTAACATGCGCTTTCATGCCGCTCAGACACCAGATCAGCCAGCTGTCGATCGTTCCGGCAAGCAGCTGCCCTTCTTCCGCAAGCTTCTGTGCACCTGGTACATGATCGAGCATCCATCTGATCTTCGTTGCTGAGAAATACGGGTCGATCTTCAGACCTGTCTTCTCAGTTACCATATTTTCATATCCGTCTGCTCTGAGCTGATCACAGATATCGGCCGTCTGTCTGGACTGCCATACGATCGCATTGCAGATCGGCAGTCCGGTGTTTCTGTTCCAGACAACTGTTGTTTCACGCTGGTTTGTAATGCCGATGCCTGCTACCTGCGAAGGCTGGATGCCGGAATTCTGCATGCACTGCGCCATGACTGCCAATACGGAAAGCCAGATCTCATTTGCGTCATGCTCGACCCATCCGGGCTGAGGGAAATACTGCTTGAATTCCTTTTGGGCAACACCCACGATGTTTGACTGATGATCAAAAAGAATTGCTCGGGAACTGGTCGTTCCCTGGTCAATCGCCATGATATATTTTTCCATTTTATCAGCACTCCTGTTACTTCCATTATCAGATTTGATTCCGATTGACGCAAGCAAAATCAGTCAATAACATCCTTCTTTTATATTTGGAGCATATCGTCAAAAGAAATACACGTGATCATGCTCTGCAAACAAAAACCATGTACCGCATGGTACATGGCATGTTCTGCTTACTTCAGAAGACGGCGGATCTTTCTGCCGTATCTTTCACGTTCTTTCGGTGTGCAGTTGGAGATCTGTGTCAGAAGCTCATAAATATCAAGCTTCCTGTTTGTGCTGTAGCTCTTTTCAAGCTCTACCAGTCTTACTACATCGTTCAGACTCGCACGGAACTGATCTTCTGTTTCCTGCAGACCGTTGGCGATGATCTCATCATACACTTTAACGATCTCTGCTCTGCTTTTATTGCCGATAGCCATTTCTGATACCTCCCGGGTCCTTAAAGGAATAATTCCTGATTATCCTGCGGCACTACTGTAATTGTAGTGCGGGAATTGACACATGTATCGATCATTGATTCATAATCGAATTTTGCTTCAAAGGATGCAGCCTTCTCACTGTTCGGCTTTGTGACGGGGTTCTTCGGGTCAAAGATCGTGCAGCAGTCTTCAAACGGAAGGATCGATGTTTCATATGTACCGATCTTTCTTGCAAGATCAATGATCTCGACCTTGTCCATGCAGACAAGCGGTCTGAGGACCGGCATGCTGATCGTTTCATTGATGCAGGCGATGCTTTCCAGCGTCTGGGAAGCGACCTGGCCGACACTTTCACCTGTACCGATCACAATGCATCCCTGTTCCTTGGCGACACGTTCTGCGATCCTGTACATCATACGGCGCATCAATGTGACAGCGTACGGGTCACCGGCAGCTTTATAGATCTCCAGCTGAAGATCCGTGAATTCGATCAGATGAACCTTCATCTGTCTCTGGTAGACACTGACCATTGACGCAAGATCCAGTACCTTCTGCTTAGCCTGATCTGATGTGTACGGAGGAGATGCGTAATGGATCGCTTCCACCTCGATGCCCCTCTTCATCAGTTCAAATGCTGCGACCGGTGAATCGATTCCGCCGGAGAGCAGAAGCAGGCACTTGCCGTTGATGCCGGCAGGATATCCGCCGAGTCCGGGAATCTTTTCACTTGTGATATACGTATTTTCCTTCTGTACTTCTACCTGTATTGCCAGGTCAGGATCATGCACATCGACTTTCAGATCGGTGTTCTTCAGGATCACTGCTGCGCATGCACGGTTGATCCCGTCTGAATTCAGAGGGAACGTTTTGTCGTGTCTGCGTGTGATCATCTTGAATGTTTTGGCGTTTGATTCCTGTGCGATTCTCAGACAGGTATTCTGTATATCTTCAAGGCTGGAATTGATCTTTTCCGTGAATGAGAATGAACTGATGCCGAATACTTTTCCGAGCTTTTCACGGATCTCACCGGGATCAGCACCGTTCAGACGGATATAGATCCTGTCATGTGTTTTCTGAAATTTCAGATCATGATAATCCCTCAGCATATAGCGGATATTATCAAACAGTTTCTTGATGAAGTCTTTCCTGTTTTTTCCTTTTGTACTGAGTTCTCCGAATCTGATCAGTACGGTATCATAATTCACCATATTTATCCGTTATCTCCTTTAATGTATGGATCAGTTCCCTGATTTCCTGTTCTGTATTATGCCTGGACATGCTTACTCTGATACAGGAGGAAGCTCTTGCATCTGAGAAGCCCATTGCCTGCAGTACATAACTCGGATTATTGGAATGCGCTTCGCATGTACTTCTGGCTGAGACCATGAATCCTGCCCTGTTCAATGCGTTCTGCATGACTTCACTGGGTATTTTCTCATAGGAGAAGCTGACAGTACAAGGCAGTCCGTCTTCCGGGCTGTTGATCTCCATGCCGTCGATCGAACGCAGTCCTTCGATCAGAATGTCATGCAGTTTCTGAATATGTTCCCTGTTCTTTGATTCACGTTCCAGGGCAAGACGCAGCGTTCTGGCAAACATCATGTTGACCTGTGCATTGCTTGTGCCGCCGCGAAGTCCGCCTTCCTGTTCACCGCCGTTGATCAGCGGTTCAAACGGTACATGCGTCTTTTTGACCAGGATACCGCTGCCCTTCAGGCCTTCCAGCTTATGGGCAGATAACGAAGCCAGATCAATGTTTTCAAGGCTCACAGGCATTTTTCCGACTGCCTGGGTAATATCGCAGTGGAAGAACGCATGGGAATGCTTTTTCACATATTCTGCAGTTTCTCTGACAGGGTTGACTGCGCCTGTTTCGTTATTGACCAGCATGATGCTGACGAGCGCTGTATCATCGCGAAGCGCATGCTTCAGATCATCGATCCGTATGGAACCCTTCTCAGTGACCGGCAGATAGGTAACATCATATCCGAAAACACGTTCCATCTGACGGCAGGCATTCAGGATGCTTGAATGCTCGATCTGCGTTGTGACGATATGTTTTTTTCCGGGCTGCGCAAAGCATACGCCTTTGACAGCAGCGCTGTTGGATTCACTTGACCCGGCAGTAAAAATGATCTCATTGCTCTTAACACCCAAAAGCCCGGCGCAAGCGCTGCGGGCTTTTTCAAGCATTCGGCTGATCTCAGCTCCTTCGTCATACAGTGATTCACTGTTCACATAATAACGGTCAAGCAGCTGTTTGTAGGCACTCAGTACCTCCGGGTCGATATTCGTGGTACTTGCGCTGTCAAGGTAGATTCTACGCTGCACTCTTGGCATTCTCCTTGATCATATTCTCATAATTGCCCGGATGGATCTTTTCAATCGTTCCGATCGCAATGGACAGAGCCTGTGTATATTCTCCGTTTCTGAAGCAGAGCTCGGAACGGGTCAGCTCAGAGTCGATATCGGAATATGTAGAACGGTAACGGTTTCCGAATACGATCGTATTTTCGACCATGGCAACGGTAGCGACAACATTGTTGACATTGTTGTACAGCTTATAGATGAAGTCGATTGCTTCTTTCAGTGTCGAATTCAGAAGCTGTACATTCAGCGGTGTATCGCCGATCAGTGACTCAAGGGAATGAATGTATCCGTTTGCACGGTTCATATCTTCTTCATACTGCTCGGAAATAGAAGGAAGCTTGTATTTTCTGATCTTGACCTGCATCTGGTTCATGATGACCTGCAGCTTCAGGAGCTGCTTCTTTGCGCGGTCTTCATCACCTGTTGCACTGTCGATCTTGTTCTTCATGTCAACGAGACTTTCGTTGCATCCGCTGATCGAACTGTTTAGTTCATTCAGAGCTGCAAGCACTTCGCTGGCCGGTGTTTCCTTAGCTTCGTAGATCTTGAATACTTCAGGCTTTCTGGCAACCAGTTCATTCAGGGCTGCAACTTCCTGCTGAATATTGTCATCCAGTCCTTCCAGACCGAATCTGACTGACATCTTCTGATACTGTTTCTGGACATATTCAGAATTCTGCTGTGCTTCTTCGAAAAGCTTGTCGGTAGCTTCAGCGACTTTTCTGACTTCTTCCATGCAGTCGCATTCTGAATGGATCTGTGTATCCATTTCCTTCAGCTGTTCTTTATAATTCTCAAGATGATAAGCAACCTCTGATGTGTCACCGCCCTTGATCGCAGCAAGATCTTCTCTCAGGCTGTTGTTGATGTCAGCGCATCTGCGTTCAATATTCAGGTGCTTGAGATAAACGCCATTCTTGCGGCTTTCAGAATATTCGGAATATACAGACTGCATCAGCTGAGGGATCACGCCGGCAATGTCTTCCAGAAGTGTTGGAAGATTGTCGATCATATCTTTCAGAGAAGCCATGGAAGACTTGATATTGACGAGCTCGGCTTTTGCCTTGCCGAAATCAGAGGCATACATCCATTCCTCAAATGCGGAGAACATGCGCTCTGTATCGGAGATCCTCTGTTCAACAGTCGGCCATACCTGTGAAAGACGGCTGCTGTTTTCCTGTGCTTCTGATTTCAGTTCACGGAACTGATTCTTCAGTACGGTTACTTCTTCACGCTGTGCAGTCTCTTTTTCAAGGATCGTATCAAGGAATTTATCCAGGTCGGATACCTGCTTTTCTCCCAGTGCAACACTGGCCTTCAGATCGGACAGATTGTTCTTTGCTTTTCTCAGCTTGCCTACAAGGATCGCATCTTCTGTTTCAGCAAGTGTCTGGGACATCTGACGCAGATTTGCCTGTGCCTTATCAAAGTCATCCTTTGTCTGAGCAACTTTATTCATTGCGTCCGGATCGACTCTGCTGATGGCAACAGCCTTGTTCAGCTTAAAAGAAAGCGGAACACTCTTGATCGAGTTGTATTTGACTTCAAGTTCCTGAAGCTGTTTTCTATATTTGTTGGAGCGGAGCTTTTGTACGATAAACCATAAAATCAGCAGAACTACAAGTACTGCGATCGCTATAATCACTCTGATATCAGATAAAATTTCTTTAACATTGTCCATAATCAGTACCGCCTTTTTAATACCAGTATATTTTACCACATATCAAACTATTCATAATCACTAATCATGCTCCATTTCATGAAACCTTCACATTAAGATTGAGCAGAAATCAATCAATAACAACGTTATTAACTATTCAGAGAAAAGAAACGGTGCATTCCGAATGCACCGCTTACGTTACTCCTGATTCTGTTTGTTTTCTTCCTGCTCATGGATCTGGGCAATGATCTCATCGATATGTCTGCCGTTTTCCATAGCTGTATCCAATTTGAATGTCAGCTCAGGTGTGCGGCGGATATCAAGCATCTGGGATAATTCGGAGCGGATAAATCCCCTCGCCCTGTTCAGCGCTCTCAGTCCTGCCTGTGCTCTCGGTGACTTGCCGAGGAATGTGCAGTAAACTGTCGCGTAACTGTGGTCACTTGATACCTTGACATCCGTGATCGTGACAAATCCGACATCAGGATCCTTCAGCTGGAACTGAATGATATCGGAAATATCCTTGCGGATAATGCCCTCAAGCCGTTTCTGTTTGATGCTTGTCACGGTTATGCCTCCTGGGCAACTTCCTGCTCCTGATAAGCTTCGAGTGTATCACCGACTTTGATGTCATTGTAGTTGGCGATCGTAATACCGCATTCATAGCCGGTAACGACTTCCTTGACATCGTCCTTGAATCTTCTGAGTGATCCGAGCTTGCCGGTATAGACAACGATACCGTCACGGATCAGACGGATTCCGCAGCCGCTGATCAGCTTGCCGTCGGTGACCATGCAGCCGCCGATCGTACCGATCTTGGATACCTTATATGTCTCACGGATCTCTGCCTGTCCGATAACGACTTCAGCATATACCGGAGCAAGCATACCCTTCATGGCATTTTCCATTTCCTCGGTAGCTTTGTAGATAATGTTGTGGAGACGGATCTCAACGCCTGCTTCTTCTGCTTTCTTGCGGATATTCGCATCAGGACGCACATTGAAGCCGATGATCATGGCCTTGGATGCATCTGCCAGCATGATGTCGGATTCACTGATCGCACCGGCTGTACTGTGGATGACATTGACCTTGACACCTTTGACATCCAGTTTTTCCATGGAGCTCTTGACTGCTTCCGCGGAACCCTGCACGTCAGCCTTGATGATGACCGGGATCTCCTTGATCTCACCTGCTTCGATCTCACGAGACAGATCTTCAAGACTCATTGCTGAAGTCTTTCTTCTCTGCTGTTCGATCTTCTTTCTCGCACGTCTGTCAGCGATCGCACGGGCTTCTTTTTCATTTTCATATGCACGGAAGAAATCACCTGCCTGCGGTACATCGTTCAGACCGATGACCTCTACAGGAGAACTGGGTCCGGCTTTTTTGAGTTCGATGCCGTCTTCGTCCGTCATCTTTCTGACACGTCCGAAGCAAGTACCGACGACAACAGGCTGTCCCTGTTCCAGCGTTCCGTTCTGCACCAGCAGCGTTGCTACAGGACCTCTGCCTTTATCGAGTTTTGCTTCGATCACAGTACCGAACGCCATACGCTTCGGATTGGCTTTGAGTTCTTTGACATCCGCAACCGTCATGATCGTTTCGAGCAGATCCGTAATACCCATGCCTGTCTTTGCAGAGATCGGTACAAAGATCGTGTCTCCGCCCCATTCTTCAGGCATGATGCCGAGTTCTGACATCTCGTTCATGACTCTGTCAGGATTGGCAGTGGGCTTATCCATTTTATTGACTGCGACGATCATCGGAACGTCAGCTGCTTTCGCATGGTCGACTGCTTCTCTTGTCTGAGGCATGACACCATCATCAGCCGCAACTACGATGACTGCGATATCTGTTACTTTCGCGCCTCTTGCACGCATAGCTGTAAATGCTTCGTGACCAGGCGTATCGAGGAATGTTACTTTGCGGCCGTCAACTTTTACCTGATAAGCACCGATCGCCTGCGTGATGCCGCCGGCTTCACCGGACGCAACACGTGTCTTTCTGATGCTGTCAAGCAGCGTTGTTTTACCATGGTCGACGTGACCCATGACAGTAACGATCGGAGGACGTTCTTTCAGAAGAGCAGGATCATCCATCTCTTCATCTTCAAGTGAGTCTTCCTCACGTTCTTTGACTTTGGTCGGCTCTATATCATATGACAGACAGATCGTCTCAACCATATCATCGTCAAGCGCGCTGTTGATCGTGACCATCTTGCCTTCCAAAAACAGTATTTTGATCAGATCACTCGGTGTTCTTCCGCATTTTTTCGCCAGTTCGCTGAGCGTAATGCCATCGGAATATGTGATTGCTTTGATCTCCTGCTGCTGTTTTCTCGGATTTCCGCCCTGGGGCCGGAAATTTCTGTTTCCGTTGTTTCGGGAATTATTGTTTCCACGTGCCGGTTTTTTCGCTGCCGGCTTCTGCTTTTTAGGCATACATCAGACCTCCTTCTACATAGATTCGGGCATCAGCCCTTTTGAACAAATAAAGATCGTCACCTCTTTTCGTTATTTGCATATGCGCTGTCGTTGATCACACGGAGAATGGATTCATATACTTCATCGGTGATCGGTGTTTCAAGCGCTTTTTCCAAAGCCCTGTTTTTCTTTGCTTTAGCCAGGGCTTCGGGATCTTTCTTTAAATATGCGCCGCGTCCGTTTGCTCTGCCTGTAACATCCGCTTTGATCTCACCTTCGGGTGTACGGACGATCCTGAGCAGTTCTTTTTTCGGAAGCTGTTCTCCGGTCGCAACACATCTGCGCATCGGGATCTTTTTAGGCACTACATATTCTCCTCATCGTCACGATAGTAGTCTTCATACTCATCGTAATCGATATCATACTGGCTCTCTTCTTCAAGTTCCTGGAGATATTCGATCTCGTCCAGTTCTTCCTGTGTATATACAGGCTTGAAGTCAGGATTGACATCCTTCTTCAGCTGAGCCTCAAGATCCTTGTTGCGTGTCTTGAATTCATCTTCATCACTCTTGCGCTTCTTGCGCTTGGGCTTATCGGATGTCTTGGGCTTGGAGGAGCCGGCAAACTTCTCGAATACAGATACATAATCGTTCTTGCTTGCCATTTCTTCCAGGTTTGCATGGGAACGGGAAGATGTCTTGACAGGCTGTACTTCAGGTGCAGCTTCTTCAGGTTCTTCTGCTTCAGGTTCTTCTGCTTCAGGTTCTTCTGCTTCAGGTTCTTCAGGTTCTTCAGTTTCTTCAACTTCTTCCTGAACTTCAGGTTCTTCTGCTTCTTCTGCCGGTTCTTCAGCAGGTTCAGCAGCTGCTTCAGGTTCAGCTGTTTCAGCAGGTACTTCTGCTTCAGCCTCTTCTTCATCGGACTTCATTGCGAATTCCGTATGGATCTTTTCTGCAACAGCTTCCTGCATTTCCTCAGGGATCAGCTCTTCAGGTTCTTCAGCATCAGGTTCGTTTGCCTTTGCATTCTTGAGTTCAGCCAGCTGTGCAAGACGCTTCTCTTCAGCTGCTCTTGCTTCTGCTTCAAGACGTTCTTTTTCAAGACGTTCTCTTTCAAGACGCATTTCTTCTTTTCTGATCTCTGCTTTCGCAGCAAGCTCATCATAGTCCTTGCCCATTTCTTCGAGCTCGGCACGTGTCTTGATATCGATCTTGTGGTTTGTCAGCTTGACTGCGAGTCTCGCATTTTTTCCTCTCTTGCCGATCGCAAGTGAGAGCTGATCGTTGTCAACGATAACAAGCAGGCTTCTGTCATCATCGCCGGGCAGAACTGCCTTGATCTCAGCGGGAGCCAGTGCATTCTTGACAAGCTGCGTAATGTCATCGTTCCACTGGAAGATATCGATCTTTTCACCATGGAGTTCATCGATGATCTCCTGGACACGCGCACCTCTCTGACCAATGCATGCACCGATCGGATCGACATCGGGATTGTGGCTCAGAACAGCCATCTTTGTGCGTTCGCCAGCTTCACGTGCGATCGCTTTGATCTCGATCGTTCCCTGGAAGATCTCAGGCACTTCTTTTTCAAACAGTCTTCTGACGAGCATCGGATCAGCTCTGGATACGAGTACCTGTGAACCCTTTGTATCTTTGTTGACTTCTGTGATCACGACTCTCAGACGCTGTCCTTCAACCAGGCGTTCACCCGGGATCTCAGCGCTTCTGGGCATCATGGCAACGGTCTTTCCGAGGTTGACAAGCGTGAACTTGTCTTTGACGGATTCAACAACACCGAGTACCATTTCGTCCTTCTGGTCAATGTATTCGTTATATACAGCTACCTTTTCCGCTTCACGGATCTTCTGACGCATGACATTGCGGGCAAGTGTTGCGGCAGCACGGCTCATCTCAGTGATCTCGACCTTTCTTCTGATCGTTCCGCCAAGTTCAGCGTCCTTCTGCAGTTCTCTTGCTTCTTCCAGAGAGATCTCAAGTTCATCATCTTCTACTTCTTCAACGATATTGTAGATCTGAAAGATATCGATCGTCTGTTTTTTGTCATTGATCTCTGCTTCAACATTAATATCGGAAAGCTCGGCATCCTTCTTATAAGCTTTTGCCATTGCTTCTTTCAGGGCATCAAGGACGACTGATTCGGGGATCTTGCGCTCATCTTCAATTGAATTCAGCGCCTTGATCATGTCTTTATATTTGAGTTCCATAACTTCTCCTCTTAAAATTTCACCGCGTAGCGGATAAACTCAATATTTTCTGTTTCGATTTCAGCTGTTCTTACCGCTGCTTTATCGCGGTATTCCAGACTGATCACTCCGTTGCTGAAGGATCTGACCGTACCGGTTAACTCCTTCATCTTTCTGACAGGATGTGTCAGTCTGATGAAGACATAGGCATCCTCTTTGCCGTTCAGTTCATTGAGATCCTTGATCTCCCTTTCGGCGCCGGGACTGCAGACTTCCAGAGTATATGCTCCGGGAATCAGATCATTTTTATCCAGGACATCGGACAGAAGCTCGCTGGCTTCAGCGCATGTATCCAGATCCATCGTACCGTCGTCTTTGGTGATTGCGCACTGCAGTACATGATCCTGCGTCCAGTTCAGTTCATAGAGACGGATCTGCTTTTCTGCCAATGCATTTTCAATCAGAGTTTTTAGCTTCGTGCTGTTTTCCATAGTCCTCCAGACAAACTAGAAGGAGTGCTCTCGCACTCCTCTTGTTACTGGCTAAATATAACGTATTTTTGTGTTATATGCAAGCCTTTTTCACAATTTATCGTTGATCAGGGCAAGCCATCCTGCATCAGAGAATGTCATGACATTTCTGATCAGTTCGGTTGCCTGCTGTTTGGTGTATTTGCGTTTCAGTACCTCAATGTAGTAACTGTATTGAGCGGCCATCAGCATCTCGACAGTTTCAACAGGAATGGCCATTCCGTTCGCATTCATGAATCTGGCTGTCTGCTTGGCTTTGCTGCGGACAAGCAGCGGATAATACTTTTCAGCTGTGCTTCCCTCGGAGCAGCAGAACAGCAGATAGCATTCATCGAAGTGGTCATAAATGATGTCGAGGATCTTGCCAGCTTCATGTGCTGTCAGCTGTGAAAACTTGCCCTCTCTGATCGCTATCCTGTAGTGTTCAGGCTTCAGAGCGGAAAACTCTTTTTCAAACAGCAGGCCGGTTTCGTAAACAAGTGAAGCAAAGAGCACATCTTTATTTTCATAGCGTGTATAAAGAGCACCTGTCGTAATACCTGCCCTTGCGGCGATCTTGCGCATAGAAGCATTTCTGTATCCGACTTCCAGAAATTCATTTCGAGCGGCTTCAATGATTTTTTCATCCAGACTGTGATCTTTATTTGCCATAGCTATGCCCTCTCAAACTTTTATGGTTTCATTATACGGCTCTTGTGAGATGACGGTCAAATCAAAACAGACTTATCTGGTTTCGTTCCTGCAGGCCGTCAAGACAGCCCAGTACTTCCAGTTTTCTCATAAGTGCTGCAGAGAGCTGCGTACGTTTCAGAATATCTTCCTTTGACAGGAATTCACGCTTTTTGCGTGCTTCTTCGATCGACCTTGCAACGTTGGCACCCAGACCGTCGATCACGATGAACGGCGGAATGATCGTTTTTTTATCATTCGGGTCGACCGTGAATGTTGTCGCAAGAGAGCGGTACAGATCAACATTGCCGATATGGTAGCCTCTTGCCAGCATCTCTTCAACAACTTCAAGGGTATCGTAAAGCGAACGTTCCTTGTTGGATGCAGGATTGGTGCTGAAGCGGTCCATACGTGCCGCGATGTCTGCCATTCTGTTGCGGACTGTCTGAATATCCTTTGTCATGGTCTCGATCTCATATGCATCGCAGCGCAGTGACAGATACTGGATATAGAAGTTCCAGGGTTCATGTACCTTATACCAGGCAATGCGGACTGCCATCATAACATAAGCAACAGCATGCGCCTTCGGGAACATGTACTTGATCTTTTTGCAGGAATCGATATACCAGTCAGGCACATTGTGCGCCTTCATGTTTTCTTCCTGGTCAGGTCTCAGTCCTCTCCCTTTACGGACGTCTTCCATTGTTTTGAAGGCATCGATCGGCTCGAGGTTCTTTTCCAGAAGATATGTCATGATATCGTCACGGCATCCGATGACTTCACTCAGCGGATGACCCTCCTGTACAAGCACCTGGGCGTTGCCTGACCAGACATCCGTACCGTGGGAAAGACCTGAGATGATGACAAGATCGGAAAAACAATGCGGTCTTGTTTCTTCGAGAACCCTTCTGGTCGTACGGGTGCCGAATTCGGGCAGACCGAGCGCTCCGGTCTCCTGACGGTAAACGCTTGTATTTGCCATCAGTGCTCTGTCTTCATAGAACAGTGAAAGTGTTTCGGGGTCATTCATCGGGATATCCATCGGTTTGACATCGGCAATATTCTGCATCAGTCTCATAGCCGTGGGATCGACGTGGCCGAGAATATCAAATTTCAGGACGTTGTCATGGATATCATGGAAGTCGTAATGCGTTGTCTTCCAGTCTGAGGTCGGATCGTTTGCAGGATACTGTACCGGTGTGAAA
>AUXO015218004.1_pt1 | contig 13911 bp, 12 predicted proteins | sample 768731 | NCBI WGS metagenome assembly AUXO01 (sample SAMN02715735, study PRJNA202380) | gut metagenome | biome: sheep rumen | host: Ovis aries | place: New Zealand: Palmerston North | reverse complement strand
GGTTCTTCTGCTTGAATTGCTAATTGTTGTTCATCATTAAAATTCATATCAACCTACTCTTTGATTATATCCATATTCTATAGTATTATAAAATTGAATATAAAATTTTTCACGTTCTGTTAATTTATCTTTAGTTGTTGTTTCTAATAATTCAAAAGTCCAGTTTTCGATACCATACTTGCGTAAAGCACGTTGAAATTGACTATCAGCAACGCCATCTAATCCACAAGCAGATTTAATGTGGTTTTGCCAACGTGAAGCTACTGTAGTAGATTTACCAATATAACTTTCATTAGTTTGGATATTGGTAATCTTATAAATGCCTGTTGGATCTTTCCCTCCTAATACACGTTTGCACATTTCTTTAACTGGTTTTGAAATATAATTGTCATATAACATTTTATCTAAAAATTCACGTTTATTCAATTTTTGACGAATTGATTGAATAATTTCTATGTCTTCTAATGTTTCGGCTGTTAAGACAATGCGATAAAAATCTTGTTGTTCAGCAATTTGACGTCTACGAATAATTTCATTATTGATTTCATTTTGTTTCTGTTGATAATTATATAACTCATCTTGGATGGCTGCTAATTTATTTAATCCTTCTTGGCGTGCTGCTTCTAAATCATCTAACAAATTTTGTTGATCCTCTTGAGCAATCCGTTTTACACCTTCCATAAGAGTCTGTAATTTTTGCGATTCGATTTGAAATTGTTGTTCAACACGCTTGTCAATTTGACTATTTAGCTCATCAGCATAGAGCTTACGTTCTTCTAATTTTTCATCTATTTCATTTAATTCTTTTTTCCTTTCTTCAATTTTTTTGACCCATTCTTTTAATTCAAAATCATATTCTGCAGTTTTAGATTGTTGTAAAGCCTTATATTTTTGATATAAAGAATTAAATAAACCAAGAAAAATTAAAAAACATATAATACACAAAGCATAAATCATATATATTATATATTACTCCTATTTTTCTTAATATTATTATATATTAATTTTAAATAGATTACAAATTTTAGAATATTAATAATAAAAAAGAAGAAGAGTATTACGAAGTAATACTCTTCTTCCGGTTATTCTTCATCGTCCAATGTCGGCCAGTCTTCCATGCGCTTATACAATTTCGCAATATAGCCATTACCATTTTGTCGTGTATAATCGTCGAAACAATCATTTAAAAATTCACGCTCTGTGTAGCTTAAAGTCTTGGTGTTTTTATTGCGCTCATATACATTTATGATATGCTGACGTAAAATATCACGGCTACTTTCAGTGAGCAATTGAATCTTCTCATTCTGATCAAGATTAATACGTTCGATTTCTTCAAAATAAGGAGTGATTTCATCATTAATCATATCCTTCATTTTGACTAATTCTGCATCATGTTCTTTTTGTCGCTCTTCGCGCATTTGATTAGTTTGATTTTCAAGTAATGGTGGTATCTTTTTGTCGAATGTTGCTTCGGCAATTTTTGCCACATACTCTTCATTTTTCTCCTTTACCACATCTACTGGTTTTTTAATTAATTTTTGGTAAATGCGCTCAAATGCAAGAAGTACAGCACCAATCAACACAATAAGATTAGCAGTATCTTGTAATGTTAATCCTTCCACAACAGTACCTCCTATTACCTACATATATAAGTCAATTTTACTTATACTAATACTACATTTTTGCATTGTGTATTCTCCAATCATCATCATTTTTCCAGCGTGTAGTAGCTAAAAATTGTGGTTGAAAACAGTCAGCCGCACTGGTTAAATGATCCAATTCCCAAAATGGAATGCAGTAAATGGGAATATTATTAGATAAGCAGTAGCTAATCTTTCGTCTATCATTATTTTGTTGCTTTAAGAACTCTGCGCGACTGTGATAAAATTTTGAATTTGGATAGTAATGTTGTGCGCCATTATACTCAATTATGGCAGGCGCGCCGTGTACATCCTTTACATAAAAATCAAATCTAAACAAGCCCTGTTTTAAGTCAACAAAATGTTTTTCTCTTTCAAAATCAATTTTTGCTTTATGCAACAATGCACAAATTTTTTCTTCGCCTTTGGACATTTGACCCTCGTTTGAAAAAATTAAAGTATGATTCTATAAATCTTACTTATAAGTAGTAAATTAGACTTGAATTTTAATTTTTTTGAGGTGAATATATGGCAGGTATTTTAAAAAGTATTGGTAGATCAACGAATGTACCTACAAATTATTACGAAGTTGATTCTATCGCAGATATGAACGCTATTGATACTACTTATGTAACAATGGGCGCAAGATGTTATATTATCGATTCACAGGAGATGTACGCTTTGGATAGTCAAAAAGTATGGTATCCCGCACCCATTGGTGGCGGTGGTGGCGGTGGAGACGATGATGTTATCTATGATGGTGGTATCGTAGGTAGCTATGTCGATCCTACTGGTTCCCACAATTCTAATAATGCAGCAAACCCTTCAGAAGACCTCAATGATATTGTGTATGATGGTGGTAATGTACAACCATAAGGAGCGATTATGGCAAAAATTATTCAAACCACTTTCCAATTAAGACGAGGTTTATCAAGCGACTGGCATTTAGTGAATCCCATACTAGCTCCTGGTGAACCTGGTTTTGAATTAGATACGGGTAGATTAAAAGTAGGCAATGGAGTTGTTCACTATAATTCTTTACCCTATATTAGTGGCGGTAGTGCGGCTACAATTAAAGGTGTAGTAAGCACCGTTGCTAATTTACCATCTTCTGACAATACCGATGGTGATATGTATGTTGTTGAAGAAGATGGTCATACTTATATTTGGGTCTCTGATCAATGGAACGATGCAGGCCCAATTATTGATCTTACTGGTTATGCAACTTTATCTGATTTAAATTATAAAGTGGATAAAGTAACTGGTAAAGGACTGAGTACTAATGACTTTACTTCGGAATTATTAACAAAATTAAATGGCATTGAAGCAGGCGCGCAAGTAAACCCAGATTTATCAAGTTATGCTACTTTAGCCTCCCCAGCTTTAACTGGTACTCCTACTGCTCCTACCGCTGCGACAGGCACAGATACTACTCAAATTGCAACTACGGCCTTTGTTCAGCAAGAATTAGCTAGCTTCATACCAACTGATTATATGAAGAAGGGTGTCGACTATGTTACAGCGGGACAAGATCCGGATACAACTTTAGGACTGAATGCAACAGCAGAAGGGATGTATGTAACTGCTTCAGGTGATTTTTCGCATGCCGAAGGAAGCTATACAACAGCATCAGCATCAAATGCACATGCAGAAGGAAACTTTTCTAATGCATCAGGCGGTACTTCGCATGCAGAGGGTGATTATACTGTAGCAGGTGGTTCGTCTGCACATTCAGAAGGGTCTTCAACGCAAGCGACTGGAAATTACTCGCATACAGAGGGTAGAAATACGTTTGCAATTGGTACTGCATCTCATACCGAAGGGATTAGTACTAGAGCAGAGGGTGACTATTCTCATGCACAAAATAAGGGTACTATTGCAGCTTCCAATGAACAGACTGCATTAGGCCGCTATAATATTGCAGATAATAATGCTGTCTATGCTGAAATTGTAGGTAATGGTACAAAAGATAGCTCACGTAGTAATGCTAGAACACTGGATTGGTCAGGAAATGAAGTATTAGCAGGCAAATTAACAGTTGGCGCTGGTCCTACTAATGCTATGGATGTTGCTACTAAGCAATATGTTGATAATCGTATTCCAAGTTCTAATACATATATGGTAAAAGGCTTAGATTATGTTACCGCTGGTAAGAAAAATGGTACTAATTTAGGCACTAAAGCTACTACTGAAGGTTATAATACCACAGCTTCAGGTGATTACTCACATGCAGAAGGTAACGGTACCGTAGCTAATATGCGTACTGCTCATGCTGAAGGTACTTCGACTATGGCACAGGGTATTGGCGCGCATGCTGAAGGTTCCGAAACTGCCGCTAATGGCACTGCTTCCCATGCTGAAGGTCAGTCTACTATTGCCAGTGGTGATTTTTCTCATGCATCTGGTAAAGGAAACAAAGCTTATCGGCAATCTCAATATGTCTTTGGTGAATTTAATATTCCAGAAACAGGCACTGCGAGTAGTAGAGGTACTTATGTTGAAATTGTAGGTAATGGTGCCACAGCTTCAAATACTTCTAATGCAAGAACATTAGATTGGTCTGGTAATCAATGGTTATCAGGTAATTTAAAAATAGGTGGTACTTCTTATAGTGATGTAAATGCCAAAGAAGTCGCTACTAAAGAATATGTTGATGCTAACGCCGATGTAGTAACTATTACTATTACTAATCAGTCAATCGCTGCTAATGTGTATACTGAAATTGATACTGCTTATGCTGCATCTAAAGGTGTCATTTTATTTGTGCCAAATGCATCACATAGAGTATCTAATGTTGGTGAAATCTTTACCTTAGTAGAAAAATACGAATGGACTGAAGAGGATCAATCTGGTATTAGTTATATATTTAAATCCATTTTAGAAGATACGCAAGTTGCTGGATATGTCGTAACATATATTAGTAGTTCTAATCAATATGTTATGGATTATGACACTACTGTTACTTTAGCAACATTAGATAGCCCTGCATTTACAGGATATCCAACAGCTCCGGATATTACGATAAATTCCTCTGCAACTCAAATTGCTAATAAAGGTTATGTAGATGTTAAAGCTGATATTGCATCTCCAACATTTACGGGTATTCCAGCCGCGCCGACAGCAGCAACTGGTACTGATACTACTCAAATTGCTACAACGGCATTTGTGCAGCAAGAAATTACTGCGAATGCTCCAAGTTTAGGCAATTATATGGTAAAAGGTACTGATTATGTTACAGCTGGTCAGTATGAAGGAGTTACACTCGGCACACAAGCCACAGCTGAAGGCTATAGATCTCAAGCTACTGGTAATTATTCTCATGTTGAAGGTAGTGGTAGTACTGCATCAGGTATAGCAGCTCATGCGGAAGGTGGTGCGACTACAGCAAGTGGTAATTATTCACATACTGAAGGGAACGCAACAGAAGCTACGGGAGACACTGCGCACGCCGAAGGTGGTGCTACACATGCTACTGGCGCTTCTGCTCATGCTGAAGGAAGTGCTACTACAGCTAGTGGTAAATATTCTCATGCAGGAGGAAGAAAAACAATTGCAGCTGGTGCTGCTCAGATCGCTGTTGGTACATTTAATATCGCAGATACACTTGGACAATCTTCTTATTGGCCTGATGTTTATAAACCAGATTATGGAAATTATGTTGAAATTGTTGGTAATGGTATTACCAATGATACACGGTCTAATGCACGTACATTAGATTGGTTTGGTAATCAATGGTTAGCCGGTACATTAAAAGTTGGTGGAACGAATTATGATGATTCTAATGCTCAAGAAGTAGCTACAAAAGCATATGTCAATGCACAAAGTACATCTGCATTAGTAACTACAGCTGCTACCACTACAACAAATATTACGATTGCACCAAATACAACTGTTAATATTACTGGTTCATCAGCAATTACATCTCTTAATGTAACACTTGGCGTGCCAGTTGATGGATATGCTACACAATATACCTTAATTTTTACTGCTGGCTCTAATTTATCCTGTACCTTCACTGCAACATCTGGCTATGCAATTAAAGACATGAACAGTATTACATTTACTTCTGGTAAAGTACAATATTTGAACTTTGTTGTGTTACATGGGCAGGTCAATGGATCTAATGAAACAATCATTGGAGTCAGACATGAGGAGTATTAAAAATGATTAGATATGGTAAATTAATCAATGGACAATTAGAATATGCTCCTTTAAATAAATATCAACAAGGGGTATGGTATATACCATGCCCCGCCACTTTGTTGGTTAAGGAAGGTTATAAGATTGTAGTTACAACTGAAAAACCCGATGATGATCGTGAATATAAGGAGATTTGGGAAGAAACAGTTACTGCAATTACTCAAAAATGGGAACCAGTGGAGGAGTAACATATGAGTCGTATTATCAAAACAACTTTCCAACTTCGCCGCGGTCTCAAGCAAGATTGGGAAACAATTAATCCTCTTCTTGCTTATGGCGAACCAGGCTTTGAAGTTGATACAAATAAACTTAAAATTGGTAATGGTTTAGAAGAATGGAATGATTTAGAATATTTAACAGGTGGTAGTAGTACGTCCGGCGCAGACTGGGATGCCGCAGAGGGTCAGCCGGGTTATATTGCTAATAGACCTTTTTACAGCACCAATCAAACACAATCAGCAGTTGTAAGTTTTACCTCTGGAAGTGATTCTCCAAATTCTGATCATACTACTGCTGATACACCATCTGGTGATATGTTTGGCGAAGATGTACCTTATTATATGGATGAAACCTGGCCATCTATGAGTACTACTGCTGGACAATTCGTTACTGATGTAGTAAATTCAGATATTGAAGAGATCGTAGTAGTCTTTGAAGGTGGCAGTATTACATATCATTATAATGCAGATTTAACTAATACGTATCCTGATCTCAATTCTGATATTACTAAATGGTATGTTGATTCTACTGATAGTCCTACTTCATTATTATATTTAGCGTCATCGCAAGATTATGCGTGTGGGGCAGTGGGAATAGTTGTAAAATGGGAAATTGCTGCCACACTTTTTCCTAATGCAGATATTCCAGCAGAAGAACCGCAAGACAATTTTGATAGTTTTTCTTACGGCAGTTTAACACTTCAAGTACAAACCGAAGTGGTTGCAAAAACTCTTGATATTAAATATCTACCTGTAAAAACAGATTTTATTACCTTTAATCTTACTTATAGTGAAGAATCCAATCCTTATATAACTGCAGTAACTTGTGATAAAACATATAACGAATTATTATCATATTATAATGCACATAAAGAATCTAATTGGTTTTATCGGTATAATGGTGGATCAACTCCACAAACCGATGAAGAAGATATAGCATTTATTAATATAAAATTAGTTGTAAATAATAGTACATATCAAAATCTTTCTTATACAGTTAGAAAATTTTTTAGAGCGCTGAATGGTGATTATGCGTTAATGTTAGAACCCATTGGACCTCCTGCATTTGTAAGATATGGAGAAGTTATGGGAGGAAGTAGCGCAGAATCTATTACTTTAAATAGCTTTAGTTTCGCTATTAAACCCGATAATTCATCAGTAGCGTCTCTTTCTATATATGAGTGGAGTGCTGATTATACCCATGTATATGGAGAATTAGATCCAGAACCAGAACACGTATTATAATTGCCACCAATATCCACCTAAATGTAATATATTAAAATATGATAGCTATTCTAAAAGATGCTAAATCAAAAATAGGCAGCGCGCCAGTTATAATTAACACTGGCGCGCATTTTTGGAGAGAATTATGGCAAAAGTTATCAAAACAACATTTCAACTCCGGCGCGGGCTGTCATATGATTGGGCTGATCTAAATCCAATTTTAGCTTCCGGTGAACCAGGGTTTGAAATTGATACTAATAAACTTAAAATAGGAAATGGTGTTTATCACTATAATGATTTAGAATATATCAATGAGGATATTGTAATTATTTGTGATAATTTATCAATTATTACTGATAGTTATGGTCGTCTTTCATTGTTTGGTTATACAGACGCAGTCACTAATACAATTCCCAGTAAAAGTAATGGTGGTTTTTTAAATTGGGTTTCTATTGATGAATTACCAGAATGGGGTGAAGTTAATCGTAATACTGGATTGTTAGATGTATTATTACAAAATACGGTGAATCTTACACCATTAGGAACTGCCGCTTATGCTGATAAGGCTGAATCTATTAGTGATAATACAAAATTACCTACAGTAGCACAAGTTAAAGATTATGTACAATCTGTTATTGAAGTAATTCCTGGATTTAATATTGTAGTATTAGATCCTACTGAACCATTACCAGAGCCTAGTGCAGCAACAACCCATACTTTATACTTAAAACCGGCATCCAGTCCTACAACTTTGAATTATTATGAAGAATGGTTAACCATTGAAAAAACAACAGCACAAAGTACACAATATGTATGGGAATTAATTGGATCTACCCAAATTGATTTAACTAATTACTTAGATATTAATAGCTCAGTAGCGGGTGTAGCATTTGGCAGTGATAAAACAATTACTGCCACAGAATTAAAAACTGCCTTAGCACTTGGCGCGCTTGCCTATAAAGACAATGCTACTGGTAGTATTACCATTCCAGTTAGTGCAAATCCAATTACTGTGGCGGCAGCAGGGTTATATAGTGTAGAAGGGACTATTGTAAATGTGCCTTCAACATTTAATGGTTTAGATGTGACTCCCAGTGGGTCTGTGACATTGACAGCTACACAAGCAGCAAGTGTGCAGTATAATGAAACTAAATCTGTAGGAGTAAGTGTTAGTCAGCCGCAAGGTGCGGAAGTGCCGGATTATGTACCGTCTGGAAGTATTACATTACCGACTATTAGTAATAGTGTAAGTGGCAATGCAGTAAATGTCGCAACTATAACGGATAGCGGAACTGATTATACATTAACTGGTGGTAGTGTTGTTAAGGGGAATGATACCACTCAACGATTTGCTATACGTTGTTTAACTGCGACTATAGATGATATTGAAGAAGAATTGATATTCGAATATGCAAATCCAAATAATACTAATTATTTTGATAATGGCATTTCTTCAATTGGTGATATTACATATACTTCACCCACCTTATCCGGCGCGCTGCCGACATTTGGAAGTGAAACTGTACTGAATAGCAGCAATATTCAAGTTACCTCAACTTATGATGCTCCCGCCCAATTTGCTGGTAATGGTGTCTTATTTGATACAACTATTACTAATGATCCAGTTACTGCTACTGTGACTCAACCACAATTTACAGCCGAATTTGTCGGTGATGAACAAATAGTAACTCCTACTATTGCATCTACACAACAAGCGTTAGGTAGTTCAGCAACAGTTTTAATTGGAACTGAAAATAAAAATATTGTTTTGAATACCGAAACTCAAACTATTACAGTAAGTTAGGAGGTAGCTAATGCCTGACACTAAATATATAAGAAAAGTTACATTACCAGATGGCACTACCTATATTATTAAGGATGCGGGCGCGCCACGTATAGAAGATCTTGATAATTATCTACCTTTAACTGGCGGGACACTTACAGGTGATTTAACCGTTGAAACTAATGCTGAAGTAGATACATTAACAATTGACTCTATTACATCTGAATCAAACACTCCTGATAATGTATTAACATCTGATGCCAATGGTGCTGTAAAGAAACGAGCTTTTTCTGATTTGGTCAGTGATATTGGTGCAATGTCATGTTCCATGGATGAAACTACTGGTATTCTTACTTTTCAATAATAAAAATTAAGAGGGTTTGCGCCCTCTTTTTTTTTATGAAAAAGATTGAGCCAATGTAAGAAAACCTTACATTTAATTAGATGATAAATATCTTTTATAGCTAATAATTGTAAAGGAGAATAATATATATGAGTGATCCAGTAAGGATAATTCAAGCTCAACCTGGACAAATTATTCATTTGGGCCGGGTTGGAGAAGATGGAGTCACTAAGGTACAATTTGATGTTTCAGGATATATCCCAGCAAGTGGTCATGCTACTGCAACTTTAAGTTATTCTACTTTAGATAAGATTCCAATTCAATTTGAAACACAAACTGTTACAACTAATCAACCATATTATAATTGGATTATTACGCAAACTGTTACACAATACTTAGGTGAAGGTAAGGCACAATTAACAGTCACACCACAAATTTTAGAAAATGGGGCTTATGTAGCTGATCCATCTAATAGAGCAATCAGTCCTTGGTATCAAACTTTAGTTACTACATCTGTGTATTCAGAATTAGAAGATTCTGGAGATATTCAAACATGGATGGATGAATTAGATGATAAATTAGAGACTGCGAATAGTATTTTTGATACTGCTGATGGTTTGGTAAGAATGACAGCTGGCGCGCAATCGATTCCATATAATGAATCCGCTACTGTTCAAGTCTCTTTACCAATAAGCGAACAAACACAAAAAAATTATTACCATTTAGATTTTGGTATTCCAGTTGGCAAACCATTTCAAATTAATGGTAATATTGATTCTTTAGAAACACTAGCACAAACGACTTGGGGCACTGCTGAAAATGGTGATACATATGTTATTAATCGTGGTGTAGAACCAGAAAATGGTCGTTTGTATATGCGTGTAAATAGACCTAATGGTGATGCTTGGGATGATGCTCCTAGTACGGTTAACTCTATTGAGCAACTTATTTTAATGGATCAGGGGCAACTAAAAGCTACCCGTAATTTACTAGGTGATGGCGATCCTACAAAACATTTTTATATGGAATATAATAGAGGATCGGGTAGCAATATTAAGGGTAAAGGTAGTGTTTTACCTTCATTACTTGATTATAATCCTGGGGATCAATTTGCATTACAAGTAACAGGTACACAAAATAATTATTGTGCATTATATGAAAAATATGTGTTAAACGACCAAGAAAGTAAATGGGTTTTAGTTGGATATGCTCGTGACGAATCACTAGCTAATTTAAGTAGTAAAACTCACTGGTATAATACTTATAATTCTTATGGTTGGATGTTTGTTACTGATTTATCTATTGCCATTGGTGTTGGTATTGAACAAATTACTATGGCATATGTATATGATCAAGCACAACAAACATGGGTATTCCAGGGTACATGGATGGATACAGGTGGTGAAACACATGATATCACTGGTAATTTAAGCAGTTTTGGACAGCGGTTTGCAGATGCAGAAGCTAATGCATTAAAAGCAGAGGGTTATGCAGTTGGAAAACAAAATGGACAAGCTGCGACCTCAGGGCAACCTTATTATCATGATAATGCTAAATATTATAAAGAGCAGGCAGCAACAAGTGCATCTAATGCGGCAACAAGTGAATCTAATGCAGCTACAAGTGCATCTAATGCAGCAACCAGTGCAGGAAGTGCATCAACAAGTGCAGAAAGTGCATCAACAAGTGCTAGTACTGCTACCACCCAGGCATTAAAAGCTGAAGGATACGCTGTTGGCACGCAAAACGGACAGACAGCTACATCTGGACAACCCTATTATCATGATAACGCTAAGTATTATAAAGAGCAAGCTAATAATGCCGCGATTGCTGCTAATGAATATAAAGGGCAAGCTCAAAGTGCAGCAAGTGCAGCACATAGTGATGCAGCAGATGCATTGAGTGCTTGGCAAAATTTAGCTAATGCTACTGCAGTTGCTGCGACATTAGATCCTATGCAATCCGCGCGGGTTGATTTAGTTGAAGATTCAACTGATCATCATAAAATTTTTGAATTTTATATTCCTCGTGGTATCCCACTTGAAATTGTCGGACAAGTACCTACTGTCAATGATTTACCAGTACCTCCTAATATAAATTCAACTCAAGCAGGCGTATGTTTTGGAGTTGGTACTAACCCACCATTAGCGCTTTATGCTTGGACTGGTGATGAGACTCAATATACAAATGGTTGGATCAATCTTGGTTCAGTAGGCACTGCAACAAATTTATCACTTGGTCAAAGTTATGGTGAATCCAATGAAGCAACTAATGTAAATGCTAAGACCGCTGCCATTACTGGATATCAATTAAGTGATGGTGGTATTGTTGCAATTAAATTTGCGGCAGCAGCTAATAGTGGTTTTACCCTTAATATTAATAGTATCGGCGCCAAGTCTGTAATACTTCCAACTGGATTTACAAGTATTCCCGCTGGTGATATAGCAACCTTTATTTATTCTGAATCGCAAGATAAATTTATTTATTTAGGCATAAATGAAGATTTTGCAAATTATATGAAAAAAGGAGTTGATTATGTTACAGCAGGGCAAGATCCAGACATGGCTTTAGGATGGAATGCGACGGCAGAAGGAATGTATGTAACGGCTTCAGGTGATTTTTCACATGCCGAAGGATCTTACACTGTAGCATCAAATTCAAATGCGCATGCAGAAGGAAACTTTTCTAATGCAAGTGGTTCATCTGCGCACGCAGAAGGATCTTCAACACAGGCAACGGGAAGTTATTCGCACGCAGAAGGATCTTCAACACAGGCAACTGGACATTATTCGCATGCAGAAGGTAACGAGACATTTGCAATTGGTATTGCATCTCATGCTGAAGGGATTAATTCCAGAGCAGAAGGAGATTATTCTCATGCACAAGGTCCTGGAACTCATGCTACTCACAGATCGCAGATGTCTTTCGGTGAGTATAATGTAGATGATTCATCTACTGCTGCGGCAACAGCTCGTGGTACCTATGTAGAAATAGTTGGTAATGGTACAGCAAATAGTCGTTCTAATGCTCGTACGTTAGACTGGACTGGTAATGAGTGGTTAGCAGGAACCCTTAAAATTGGTGGGACTAGTTACGCTAATGCTAAAGAAGTAGCTACTAAAGAATACGTAGATAATCATACTCCTGATTTAAGCAATTATATGCAAAAAGGTGTTGATTATGTAACTGCTGGGAAAAAAAGCGGGACAACGCTCGGTACTCAAGCGACTGCAGAGGGTGATATTACAACTGCATCTGGTGAATTTTCTCATGCTGAAGGCAAATCTACAACTGCATCTGCTTATGCTTCACATGCAGAAGGAAATTATACTACAGCTTCTGGTCAATATTCACATGCAGAAGGCGGAGTTACTATTGCTTCGGGAAGATATTCACATGCAGAAGGTCAAGGTACTACTGCACAGAGACAATCTCAACACACTTTTGGTGACTTTAATGTATTAGATATAAGTGGTACGGTAACTACAAGGGGAACTTTCATTGAAATAGTAGGTAATGGAACTGCAGATAATGCAAGAAGTAATGCTCGTACACTTGATTGGAGTGGTAATGAACGAATTGCAGGCTCCTTAACTCTCGGTATGGATACTGCTAACGAAACGACTATAACAGCTACAGAATTGGCAGCTTTAAAATCACTAACTGGCACTTATAATACATCTTCATTTGAACTAACAATGCCCTTTACTATCAATGTAGTTAACTCATAATGGAGTAATTCTATGCAATACAATCTTAATTACGGTCAGCTCATTGACCAACAATTAGTGTATGCTCCAAAAAATCTTGACTATAATGGTCAATTATATATCCCTGCCTCCGAAGCAATCCTTCGGCAGGCAGGCTATTATCAAATTGTGCATACACCATATCCTGATGATAATGAATATTACATTAGTCATTGGGAACTACGAAATGATATTATTTTACAAGTATGGATTAAAACCACACCGCCTGAACCACCTGAACCAGTTGAGGATCCTGTTTTAGATTTAGAGGAAATGGCTGTGGATTATGAATATCGTTTAACCTTGTTAGAATTGGGGGTAGAATAGATGTTATTTAGAACGTTAAAGAAATTAATTGAAGCTGGCAGAACAGACGGCTTAGAAGATAAAATTGATATTTTTTATGCAGCAAGTAAATTAACTACTGAAGAGTATGAAACTTTGATTGCTATGCTACATGAGAACTAAGCCAATCATAAAAGGAGGTTACCATGGCAATCTCATCTGTGCCTATTAGGGGTGTTAATGTTGATTCAACTACATATTACAATAATGCCACTGGTTCAACCAATAGTACTGAAAAATTATACATCGTTGGCGCCCCTGCGCAAGATAATGCGGAAGAGACTTTTAGTAACAGTAATGTGTACGAACAAAATGGTATTTTAACTGCGACTGGAGTTTCTACTACCACTATTAATGGAGTTACTGTAGGTAACGATCCAAAATTTACGGATACTCTATATACACCTAG
>AUXO012580562.1_pt1 | contig 13912 bp, 14 predicted proteins | sample 768731 | NCBI WGS metagenome assembly AUXO01 (sample SAMN02715735, study PRJNA202380) | gut metagenome | biome: sheep rumen | host: Ovis aries | place: New Zealand: Palmerston North | reverse complement strand
GTTGCACAAGTCTTACAACAGCACCTGAGTTACCTGCTACTACATTGACAAGTTATTGTTATGGCCGTATGTTCATTAATTGTACAAGTCTTACAACGGCACCTGAGTTACCTGCTACTGCATTGGCAACTTATTGTTATTCCAATATGTTCAATGGTTGTACAAGTCTTACAACGGCACCTGAGTTACCTGCTACTACATTGGCAGATAGTTGCTATAGTAGTATGTTCTATGGTTGTACAAGTCTTGTAAATGCCCCTGTATTACCTGCAACGACATTAGCAAGATATTGCTATGACTATATGTTCTATAATTGTACAAGTCTTGTGGCAGCACCAGAGTTACCTGCTACAATATTGGCAACTCATTGCTATGGATATATGTTCTATGGCTGTGCTAGTTTGAAATACATCAAGGCTATGTTTACAACAGCGCCAGATGCAAACTATACTGAGAGTTGGGTAAGTGGTGTTGCAGCAACAGGTACATTTATTAAGAACAGTGCTGCTCAATGGAATGTTACAGGCGTTCATGGTGTTCCAACAGGCTGGAATGTTAGAACCGTAAGCAATTGATAATATACAGATGTTTATATATGGAAAATGCGGTCATTATTCAGACCGCATTTTTTTGTAGTAATTTGTTTATTTCGTCTTTCTGTTCTCGCCATGACATCAATCTTTGCATTGGGGTCATGTCTTTTATTGACGATAGAATATCCCTGTACAAATTAATTTGTTCATCATACATTGTTTCGTTTTTCTTCAACTGACTGATTATCTTTTCATAGTCGTCGATTCTCTTTACCATCGCATCATATTGCTCATATGGTATTTCTATTCTTGCTCCTGCCACTTTTTTTAAAGATTTAGTTTGTCTGATATTATTTTAAAGCACTCTTCCCTTGTAATGTCTGGGTTTTCGAAATAGTTCTCCTTAAGTAGACTAAGCATTTCCCCTACCTTTTTCCCCTTTATGTTGAATTTTTGCATGATATCGTTCCCATTAAGCGGAAGCTTTACATTCTTGGCTTTATCCAGCTCCTCCATTTCCTTCATCCTTTTCAGGATAAGGAACACCTGGTTTTCCTTTTTATTGGTTGCTGAATGTCTGTTATTTGCTTCCATCAGGTCCAGCGTTATTGCGTCATAATCGCCAGTGTCATTAAGGAAACGTCTTATCTTCGAATCTTTTGGGGTAACAGTGTCTGATTCATTTGAGAAGTAATTATGGTATTTTATAGCCTTTGACACGGCATCGATTACGCTGTTTGGGAATAATAGTTCTTTGAGGTCAAACTCTGCAACAGAAGCGCTGAATGATGATGGGTTAGTTCCTTTGCTATAGAATTTAGCTGTATTTTCCCCAACGTCATGGAATAGTGCTGCAAGTCTGTGTTCCAGTATGGGTTGCACTTCATCAAGCACGTCCATTGTATGGTCAAACGTTGTAATTAAGTTGTTTTTTGGCTCACGTGCCTCGTATTCATAATAGATGTCTGGTATTATTTCACGCAGAAGGCCAGAAGCCAGCAGTCTTCTAATACCAATGCTCGGTTTTTCGCATAGCAGAATCTTTGACAGTTCGTCTTTTATCCTTTCCTTTGATATGATGTTAATCCTTGGCGCATTCTTAATGATTCCAAGCCATGTGTCTTTTTCTATTCCCCACCCAAGGCTTGTTGCAAATCGAATTGTGCGAAGCATTCTAAGTGGGTCTTCGTCATATATTTTATCTGGGTCTGATGTTGTTCTTATGGTTTTGTCATTGATGTCCTGCATGCCGCTCCTTTCTGACGAGTCATAGAGTTTGCCAGTGGTGATATTATAGTACATGGCATTTATTGTCAAATCCCTGCGAGCCATATCCTGTTCAAGAGTTCCAAAGTCGACTTTAGGATTTCTGCTTTCATTGTTATAATATTCCTTTCTGGTGTGTACGCATTCAATATCAAGGTCTTTGCACACATCATCTGTCAGTATCTGGAATTTTGCGGTTCCATATTTGCTGAACACGACTGGGTTTGAGTTTGCCTTATAGCATCCAGTTCTTGCTGTTATAAAATTGGCGAATACTGTTCCTCCATCTGGCAAGTCAACAACGATATCGATATCCTTTATTGGTCTGCCAAGGAACATGTCCCTGACACAACCGCCGACGAGGAACACATGTCCTGAGAACTGTGTTCCTTCTATCAGCTTTTTTAGTTTATCGATGGTATGTGTAACTTTCTTGCTAACGTTCTTTACCACTAGGTTTTTTTCTTCGTTTTCCATGGTGTCTAGTTATCTTCGTTAATACTGCACTCGTAGATTGTAACCAAGTCATCTGGTTTAAGTGGTTTCACGAATTTATTAAAGAAACTGGTAATCCACTCATTTTCGTCTGATTTGTCGTCCATGTCTTGCCATCCGTTTTCGTCTACATATGCGTAGTTCCAGTATGCGGTGTTGTATCTGACATAGTGTTCCTTGTTCTTGAAATTCGAGAAATAGTTCTTTTTGTCTCCCATCACCTTTGCGATTGTCTCTTCATCTTCGGTAATTGGTAGTCTTCCTTCGACAACAACTTCCCAGGCGGATTCATATACTTCCTTATTAGCCCCATTCATCTTGTTCCAGTCAACATCCCCAGCCCTTGCTGAATATGTCTCTTCTCCGTTCTTCAAGATAAGAGGAAGTGAAAAGTGCTCTCCCTTTTTACAAGTTCGCCATTTTCCTTCAGGGTTTTCATGTGATAAGGCATTTCCTTCGTCATCATAGTACATGCCGTCTGTAAGTTCCCTATAATAATCGAAATCTGACATGTTTTTAAGCTCTCTGAGGCGTTCTTTTAGTGATTCCCTTACATTTCCCTTAATGGGTATTTTATCGCCCTCAGAGAGCAGTTTTTCGATTACCTTGATAGCGGTTGACTTATATTTCTTCGCCTCTAGGTATTTGTATTTGACATATGGTTCGACTATTTTATTCAAATCATATTTACCAACTATCTCATCTGGATTGTCTCCGACAACCATTATTGAGAAAAATTTGCTTCTTGTATTGCTCATGATTAAAATATTATCGTATTAAAATGGAATTCGGTAAGCGATGTTTTCTCCTTCTAAATCCTCTACTATTTCATGGTCATATGGATTCTCATCATCTACTACTACTTCATGGTCATAATCAAGCTGCGGAGCATCTGCTTCAATGTTTACAAAGTTCAGTTCTCTCCATCTTGGGTCTGGGTTAAAGTTTGCTCTCAGTTGATTACATAATTCATCTGATGTCTTTTTTTCGATTTTTTCTGTTAGCATTTCAAGCGTATTATACTTATTTATGAAGACAATGTCGTTTATTTTGTTTATAAACGTATTTTTTAGGCCATTTGCCAGCCAATATGATGGCAGTTTTTGTTGTTTAATAAAATGTTTGTAGATGGTGTCCATTTTAAGTCTGTTGTTGATACAATCAGACTTAAGGTTTTCATCTTCATTTAGCCACTTGTTTTTTGAGAATTCTTTTATTGATGGTGGCAGGAATGTTGGGGAGTCCAATGTCACGACAACTGTGATGTTATTTTCCCTGATGGTATTTTCCAAATCGGTTTCATCGAAATTTGTGCATTCGTTTTCCCAATATAGCTGTTCTCCAAATTCCTTTTCGTGTGATTTCTTCCAGCTCCTGTCAAGTGAGATTGAGCCACTGATGCATAACACATCATGGGTTTTCAGTTTAACAAGGCAATTGCTTTCAAGCAATTTGATATTGCTTGTTTCCAGTTTGCCTTTATCAAATAATGTCGGGTCGTTATCGGTTCCACGAACAAGCAAAAGGTGGCAATTATTTTCCTTCAAGGTATTGTTGAATTTTTCAAACTTCTTTCTGAAAAAATTCAATTTACCATTATAAAAGCCACAGCTTACAATTGCTATGATAACGCTATTTCCTTTGTTTTGGCTTGGTTCATTTGCCAGTGTTCGTTCCACTATCGAAAAAGCCTCACCTATTCCGTTATTAAAGTTTGTTCCGAAATAGCATGTATCAAAATTGGTATAATCGTATATTCTCATAAAATTAAATGGGCTAATTTTAATATTTTTATCAAAACCTAATAATGGTGCGCGTATAAAGCGCACCATTTTGTTTAGCAGCTCATTACACTAACGGTTTCGCGTTGTACTGGAACGAATTCCGTGCTGTTGGCTTGTTGATTAACAAGTTCGTTCAGGTTAACTGATTTCCTGGTTGCAATCTTCTTTTCTTCCCTGCCAATGCAGATATCTCCTCTGGTGCACAGCCACTTTACAGCTTCAATGTTATCATTGACAAGTGCCGTTGCAAGTGGGGACATGTCAAGGTCGTTCTTGATATTGACATCAACGTTCTCATTCATTACCAATTCCTTGACGACCCATGCCATCTTTGGATATTCGCAAGCAATATTGAGTGCTGTGTCCTTATTGAAATCGGTTACGTTCAGGTCATTGTTTTGTGCCTGGATGATTGCTTTAATCATCGTCGCAAGGTTTTCATCTTCGTTTTCCTCAACTATAACATCATCAACGCCATAGATATACAGCAATGACTGTAGAATTGAATCTCCGAATCCGTCCTCAAATGTATTGTCGAATGTCGGGTGCTTAATGATGACAGAGAACAATTTTGTCATTCTACGATTAATTGCTTCGAAAACTGGCACTCTTATGTCGAATTGAGTGTTTACGTTTATTTCGTCGTAGTTGTTCATAATCAGTTCAATTGCGCCTTCTTCATTTCCATCTGCGATAAGCTTGTGAAGGAGAATACTCGGATTGATTTTCTCAAAGTCAATGAACTTATCAAGTGAAATTGCGTTATTCTCAAAGTATACTGCACTTGGAACGTTCTTTCCAAGAAAGTTGCACATTCTAGCAACGTTTATTACGCCATATTCGTCCTTTTCAGTTAAGAACCCAACAATTGCATTTTTGTTGTCATACGCAACATTGAAATCAAGGATAACATATGCCTTGAATTTATTAGGCTGGTAATTCATCGGGGAAGTGAAAACAGTTTTGTCAATCATTGTATTCTCAAAAAGCTGATTAATGCCGAATGAATTGCACACATTGACAACAATCTTATTGTCGTTGTCATAAACAACTGAGAAATTTGCTGAATTGCCTTTAGCAAACTTCAAAAAAGACGCTCTATTCCACTTGAAATGTTTATTTTCTGCAATACGGAAAAATAAATCCAATTTTGCCCCAATCTTATCAAGGGCGGAATAGATATTCATTTTCTCCTGACCATTACTCCAGTCTTCAAGCATTGACTCATTGTCGCAAGTCTGGGCGTATGTAATTCCACGTTTTGGGTGCACGGTGAAGCCAATATGGGCAAACGGGTCTGTCTCGTGTCGGCTGAAATCGAACAGAAAATACTGTTTGGTTTGATAGCCATCATTGTCAACATACACATAGTCGCCGAAATAATGACTTTCCATGGATAGGCACCAGCATGTTCTTCCAGAACCGCACAGCTTCTTACTTGATGTAAATGAAGGAATCTCAAGTATCACACAGTTTTCCTTGTCAAATACAACCTTACAATCGCTTGCATTGTTTTTAACAAACGCAAGAAGGTCTTCTTTATCCCAAGTATATGTTGCCTGGATGCAATCTACAATCAATGACTCCAAATCATTAACATCGGTGATGAGTGATGCCTTGGCATAGAAATTATTCTTTCGTGAAGTTGGAAGAAGATTGAACTTTCTGAATATTTCGGCCCATTCCTTGATTTTTGGGTCACTAAATGCATCCAGAGGTGTGATGTCTTTCGGAATTATACTTTCCGAAAGCATCTTCCGTTGCTTGGTATTGAAATGGCTAACGATTTCCTTAATCATGTTCAGCATGTCAATACCGACAATTTCATGTTTGAGTTTCGAAATTTCATTCTTATTGGAATATGCCACGATGTTTTTCTTTTCAAGTTTCTTAATCATCGTCTGGTTATTCTCAATCCATTCATGGAGTTTCGAAAGTTCTGTGAAGGTAATTGCTTTACTGAACACCATCTTAACAGCCCAGAACTGATAATTGGGCGTGCCATCAAATAGTTCGATAACGCTCTTAAACAACTTGTTGGTCTCTGGGTTGATTTGAAATTTATCAATCAACGGCTGCATTTGTTTTTTACTATAGTTCATATTTCCTTTATTTTTTATAAATCTTGTGCAAATATATTGCCTTTTTTTTAGAAAACGAAAAAATAATTGTTAAAATACATTAAACTATCGAATAAAATATCGTCCAGAAGACAACAATTACAATCATCAGTACAAATGATATGATTGCTTCCTTCTTTGGTTCAACTTCGCCATACGCAAGTATTCTTACAGACTGGCTGAATTTCATGTTCAGGAATATTGCCGTTAACAGCAACGATATGAAAAAAAATAGAATCTTAATCATTGTTCTTGGTCTTTTATTTGATTTTAAGCATTCACAGTCTCAAGTTTCAGTATTGCGGCATAATGTGCAAAAAGGTTTTTAAACTCCATATCACATTCTGCAATGTCTTTCATGCCATTAAATGCCATTAAGATAAATTTCTGGATTAGTGTACCACTATAGCCTAATAGATGCATTGAATAAATCAACTCTTTGCAGATTTTCTCGTTATTTTTCTTGTTCCTGCCAATCTCATGGGAGCATATCTTTTCGAGCGAAAGTATCATGCATATGAATTTCACATTATCCGCATCAGCAATTCGCTTGTTGAAAAAGTTGTCAATATCCTCTTCAGTTGGGTACTCTTTATTATAATAAGTCCTTAGCAATTGCCTGGTAATCTTGCTAATTACGAGAGTGGTAATGTTTATCCCAAACAACTCAGTCAGCTTTCTGCCATTATTATAAACGGCATCCAGGTAGTCAAAAGAAGCATATTCAGTAGCAAATTTTACAATGGCATCACTAAATGCGCCTGCAATTCCAAATTCATCGTTATCGAAAAGCTTTTTCTTGATATTTCCCTTCTTAAGCAGATTATTAAGTTCTGGTATGTTATTGTCATCAATTGCATATACAAACCTTTTAACCAGGTCGTTAGTTCTCTTAATGGTGTCATATGGCAAGCCGAACTTCGTGAGAGTACAATTGAATGAAATTTTAGGGTCAGACATTAAACTGTTCAAAAAGAATATTGGTCGTTCTTCTTCATTGCAATCTTTTTTAATTGGGGCAAACATAATCCTATTTGGGTCTGTTTCGGGAAGGCTGAAATCCATAAATAGTATATGTTTACTGATATGTGTGTGATAAATTTCAAGATTTTCATATTCTCCCCCGATAAAATGAACAAGCTCCTCATCATCTACCAACAGCGCCAAGAGTTTTCCGTCGTCTTTCAGAACCCTTATACTTTCATCGTCAACGTATTTGTGCAAATACTTAAGTGCTGATTCCCTGTTCCAGTCATAAGGCTGCTTTTTAAACTCTACGAAATCGAGCAAATTAAGGTTATGCGCCTCCAAGAATGAATATATTGAGCCTTTGTTGTCCATATCAGGTAAGAATGAGTTGATGAAGAAAGAATTATCTATTTCATTATCAAACAACATGTTTGCGTTACTGAAACTATGTGCGTTCACAATAGATTCATTTTTCTTACATGTAAAGCCAACAATGGATGTCTCGCTATCTTCCTCCTTTGAGAAGTCGAATACCATATACTGACTGGTATTGTCACGTAAAGTCACATATGAATTCCAATATGTCTTATTTTTGGAAATGCACCAGTTTGTGGTCTTTGCAAGATACTTGACCGTTTCAAAGTCATTGACCTTCAAAGCAACAGTGTTTCCATTGTTCACAACAATCTTATAATTAAGATTTTCAACGTTTTCCAGGGAATCAAGGAATGATTTTTTATCCCATGAAAAATGTGAGCTTGTGACATGCCTCATCATACGCATCAGCTCATCATATGAATTGATGGTCGAAACTTTCTGGATGAAGTTTATCTTCTTTGTTTGTGAAAGGCGATGGAACGAAGCAATAACATCCTTATCTTCTTCTTTAAGGTTGTTCCTAATCAGTTTCTTCTGGGCTGTATTGAAAAGGTTGATTGTATCGTTTATTCTCTTGTCCCTTCGAATGTAACACATTTCATCAAGCAACTGGCGTATGGATTCTCTTGATGTATATGCTGTGATTGTTGACTTTGAAAGGTTCTTTACAAGCTGTCTGTAATTCTCATTCCAATAAAGAATCCTCTCAATGATGTACATTGGAATACTTTGTTTAAACAACAGATTTACACCCCAGACGAAGAAATTTTTAGAATTTCCAGTTAGAGAATACAATATCTTTAGTGAATGACTTCGCTCAGACAAGCAATACTTATTAAACAGCGGTTCGAATGTCTTATAATTGGTTTTGACGAATTTATGGTAGTCTTCATCAAAAGATTCTGGCAGCAATGTTATGTTATTCAGTTCCCCTGAAAGGACAACACTTTCAGCTGACATATTTGAAATTACAAAGACTTCCGAATATTCACTTTCCATTTCACGCAACTTAGGGTGTGAATGAATCAATTTTGGCTTCACGTCACCATACGAGAATGCGTTGTTGAAAACAAACAACGTTTCAGATTTCGTGGATGCGAACTTATCCAGTTTTATTGCCTTACATAATTCGTAATCATAATCTCGGTCTCGGTTTATGATTACGTATCTAAATGAATCTCCAATTTCCCTTACTAAATGCCTGATGCTTCGTATTTGTTTTCCTAACATTTTTATTTAAAATTTAATTTCGTTGCTAAAATCATTTTTTATCGCGGATTCAAAGGATGCGAAGTCAACATTTTCCTTCTCGCAGATGTCCTTCACTGACTTGAGAACATCTTCCTTGATGCCAGAAATCAACGCCTCATATCTGTTAACGATATATTGAACGGTCTCCATCTTGATATCGTTTGTCGTGGCATTGTTCGTGCTGGATGTTTTTTCTTTGCTGGCTCGTATCCAGCGGTCTTGATTAAATGTTGTCTTTGGCTTTTCCTCAATTGTCGGATTAGAAGACTTATAAATCCCAGAATACTTAAGAATGTGTCTTGTGTTTCCAATTGAATTTATAAGGTCAACGCCCATCGAACATGCCTGGTTCATATGTTCCATCACGCAGAATTCGATGCCGCCAACATTGTGCGCGTTATATCCGCCATTACCAAAATTCATGCACATGATGTCAGTTTTCTCCCTGATGTTCTTGACATCAGTGTAAGGCTCGGAATTGAAGCAATTGCTGACTAATCCCCATGAGTCACAAATCGTTTTCATGTGGTTAAGATAGAACTCGCGGCTGAACAACAGGACACCACTGCACGACCATGCTGCACGATAGAGGTCTGGAGAGTCGTATCCTATGACATAACCGACATCCTTGAACCAGTCTTTATCAAGTTTTTCACTTCCATTGCAGCCAGTTTCTTCGTCAAGGAAGAAGCAAGCCTTGAGTTTTTCAACATGCTTGAACAATGAAAGACAGATGCAAATTCCACCCTTGTCATCAGCACCAATTCCAATCTCGCAGTTCCCTTCTTTCTTAACACTTAGCTTATGCTCGGTATTATTTATAATACTAATCTCCAAGTCAAGGGGAACACCAGCATAAATATATGGCTCCTGCTTGTATTGAACGGTGTCAAGATGTGATGTAACACATGGGTAATATTCTCCATCGTCAAGCTTTCCTTTTGTGAGATATATGTTTCCGAATGAGTCGAATTCATACTTGATGTTGTTCCTCCTAGCCCACATAATAATGAATGCAACCATGCGATACTCCATTTTGCTACATGTTGGAATTGACATGCAATCAATAATGAATTGTGGGTCCATATGAGTAAGCTCAATCGAATCAACGTCTATGCTACATTCCTCATCCTCTTTATCCTTGTCATCAGTTTCATTATCATTATCTTCTGGGTCGGCTGTAACAGCATTATTAGAGCTTTCGTTCTCCGTATCAATTAAGCCATCATCATCCTTCAACAAGGTGTAATAGTTTTCCTTTAACTCGCCACCATCGTCAAAATAAGTGACAACAAACTCATGCTTGTCTTTACGGTATTCGATGGATTCGATTATGCCAGGAGTGTTTTCAAACTCCAATGGCCCGTATTCAAAGTTGGCTGTGGTAAGCGTCAATTCACTTTCCTCTGGGTCATATGACAGTACTATTGAAGCACCGTCCCACCCATCAACATGTGTGATGATGTTATCTCCTTGAATAAGTCTGATTTTCTTATCAGTCTTATGTTCTAACATCTTTTCCTCTGAATTGTTCATTTTTATTTATTATTTAATATTACACATTTTGCAATTGGCGAATATTTAAGCTTTTTGGACACCTGAATCCTTGTTTCCTTTCGCTTTCCAATTGTTATGTCTTTTTCCTTATTTTTGCTGTTAACAATGTTGATTCCGATTCTATAACCAAGAGACTTTAATATGCTGATTCTAAGATTAATGTCCTTAACATGGTCTATAAAATAACATATATCCCGATAATCTCTTTCAAATAGTTCTTTCTTGGTCATATAAAAGGCTTAAATTATTCCATTTGGCTTATACTTTAATATTTCATAATAGAATGATGTATCAATACGACCCCATGAACTAACCTGTGCCATCGACTTGTAGTAAGTATACCAATCGTTCCTGTCGAACTCTGGAAAATGAGTATCCCCATCAATTTCACTGTTGACAACAGTTAGCCTCATTTCATCCACAAGGCCATTTTCCATGAACTCCCTGTAAATACTTTCCCCACCGATTACAAACAGCTCCTTGTCTTCAAACATTGCATCACACAGATTTACGACATCATCAACTGAATGCGCAATGAAAAGATTGTCTGCTTGGTCGGTACACCAGTCCTTATTATTTGTCAGAACGATGTTGTACCTGTTAGGAAGCGGCTTACCATCTGGAAGACTTTCAAAGGTCTTTCTACCCATAATGATTACGTTACCAACCGTCATCCGCTTGAAATTGGCAAGGTCGTTCTTAATCGTGTACAAAAGCTTGCCTTCATTTCCGATAACGTTTTTCTTGTTAATGCAAGCAATAAGTTTAAATTTAGACATAAATAATAATTTTTTTTATTTCGGTTATAAAACAATTTAATAAATTCAAGTGCAAATATATGAAAAAAAAATGAGAAACCAAAATATTTAGCTTCTCATTTTATGTTAATTTTTTTTAAAGCAACTTTTCAAACAGAATTTTGCTAAAAAGTCGGTTAATAACATTGTTGTATATGTATTTCTGACATTTGCTGATGTCTGGATGCTCCTCCAGTAATTCCTTTGGCTTTTCACCCTTCTTATATACAACCCTACCGTAGACAGAGCCAAGCGCTGACTTGTCAACTTCATTCAAATTGCCATATGGGTCACTTGAAGTGCAGTAGTACAGAAGAACCTCTTTTACTACATACCCCTCTTTTTCGAACAACCTCTGGCATTGCTCCTCACTAAGTTCAATTTCTACTCTCATATCTCACTTCATCATGCTTTTAATAAATAAGCGTCAGTCATGACAATTTGTCTGGCTGACGCATTCATTTGTTTTTACTGTGACTCGGCAATTACTTGACTACTACTGAATCAAACGCCAGACTGTCAAGGCTGATTGTATCCAGACTGTCAACAACAACGCTGTCTGAATCATTTACACTTGCTGTACCAGCAGTCTTGTTTCCGCAAGCTGCAAATGTCATAGCCACAACTGCCATGAACACAAATACTAACTTTTTCATTTCTTTCTTCTTTTTTTTTTATTGAATTATTTAATAACTTTGCAAATATATAGCTAATATATTAGAAAGCCAAATTTTTTACTTGCTTTTTTTATTTAACAGTATATGTTGCAAAAATAACTTCTTCCTATTCCTAAACTCGCTTTCACTGAGAATCAAATTTTTTGCTTTTCCTGCTCGTTCCTCTTTAAATTTATTCGGGGTGGTTATATAGCCATGAATTGTTGACAATTCTTTCCTATATTTTTCTTTATCTTTACCAGTGGCATTTCTAAAAAGAAATAATAGCCACCTGAGCTGTAGGAAATAATAGAAATCCACGTTTCTTTTACAATTTACCCAGACTAAACTTTTGTCAATACAGGTAGATATGTTCCTATTAACTTTGGCTTCTTTCATAACCAAATCAAACTCATTCTTAGGTAAGCGATGATTCTTGAGGAATTTTGACAACTTGACTTCCAACCACTTATTACCAAGCGAAACACTCTTTTTTTCCATATACGATATTTATAGCATTAACATTAAATATTTTCTTAATTTCAAAACTTTGTACAAATATATGGCTTTTTTTCATGAATCCCAAGAAAACGATTGTTAAAAAAATACAATAATGGCCACAAAACGTGACCATTATGCTTTTTTCCCAGCAAAATCATTAATGCTCTATATTCCTGTTGTTAAGAGTGGCATTTAAGACTGCAAGATACTTGTGATATTGCTCCTTATCCAGAACAGAAAACATGTTCTTAATATTCTTTCTGATAGCGTTCTTGGTAACAATCACACGATTGGAATTGTCGCACTCATTGGCAATAAACATGAAGTCACTGGATAATTCATTAATAAACATTTCCACATCGCCCTCCTGGTCTTGCGACAGGTTCAGCCACTTAGATAACTTACCATAATTAACCTTGATTTCATACTTCTCAGCGTTGTCGAGATTAAACACATTCTTGTCGTTAGCAAACGAATTAATACCCATGGTGAATAACATCACCACCATTAAAAAATACTTCTTCATAATAATTTCCCTTTCTTTTTTTTTTTGTTTTGTTATTAATATTCGGAGATTGTTGATGCGGCACTACTCGCACACTAATCTCCAAACAGCACTTACTTTTTTGTCTTTCACATTGCTTAGTTAGGGCAAACATTGTAATCAATTCTCCCAAACTGTTGCTTTGTCATTCAAAAACACTTAGAATAAAACTGCCATCCCTTCGTATATCTGATTCCTCCACCCTAACTGGAGAAAAAAGAAATGCACTTACTTTTGGACGCAATTTAACTCAGCCATTATTCTGCTTACTTCATTTAATATATACTACATTTTTACCATTTTAATCCTTTTTTATTAACCATTTTTGCTAAATCATGAAATATTTTGACATAAGTCAAGATGATGTGTGCGCACACAAATTAAGCGAAAAATAAAATCCCTGGAATGGGGTACGTTTCTTTGAATGACGTTGCAAATATATAGCCAATTTAATTGAAAGCCAAGGATTTGCACATTAAGGCTTCAAAATAGGCGCTATTTTTGATTTAAGTCATTCCTGTTGATTTTTATCAAACTGAAGACTGAACGATATTAAATGTGGGCCAGGTAGGACTTGAACCTACGACATTCAGATTTCTACCACTCTATGTTACCATAGCCAAACAAACGAGTTTCTACGAGTGATTTTCCATTAAACTCCTGCTGACTTAACCTATTAAATCACGTAGGCGAGGCCATGCTGTTCTTATGAACTATATATGTTTGTTTGTTGTGGTCTTGACTGCTTTACCATATTGAAATTCTTGCGCAAGTAGTGTCTGTTTCAGTGATGGTAGCACATGTAAGTCTACCCATTTGACAGGCCACACAATTCAACTTAGGTATCTCCCGTTCAGTCTCTACACGATTATGAGAAGAGTTCTAATTAAATATGCTCCGCATTGAGTTTTACCCCAATGTCTCATTTTCGCTCGGTATAATCCTTCCACATTATTGTTTAGTGAGGTTACATATTTTCTCTCTTACGAAGGCTAACGCCTTTAAGGATTTCTACCGAATTTAGGAGATTCTACATAGGGATTTCTCGCCTATGCACTCAA
>AUXO015175355.1_pt1 | contig 13915 bp, 21 predicted proteins | sample 768731 | NCBI WGS metagenome assembly AUXO01 (sample SAMN02715735, study PRJNA202380) | gut metagenome | biome: sheep rumen | host: Ovis aries | place: New Zealand: Palmerston North | reverse complement strand
TGGGATATTAAAAAAAATAAAATAAAACGCGATTTCCCCCATATTATGCGTATATTTGACCATTCGACATATGAGATTTGACCATTTGACCAAAGCTTTTATAAAGAAATACATCCTACGGATTTGTAAGGTGGAACCTAATGGCAACCAGAGTTACATACGAGAATGAACAGATGCGCTTGGAATTTGATGTGTATTCCTCCGACCACATAGAAGTCTTCCTTTATTCAAAGGGAACTGATTCGTTGATTTCAACAATGGATGCTGATAAAGTAGAGATTCAGAAAGGAACAACATTTACAGCATTTCATTGTGAGACAAAACAAAGTGTTGTAAGCTTCTTTATGGATGACTTTATGACAGTGAAGCATGAGAAGATAGAGGAATGATAACAATGGACGAATTCGACATTGGAACAATCAGAAGACAAGCAGAGGATGAAGAATACCACAAGGAGTGCTCAGAGATGGAATCAAGGAAGATAACACAGGAAGAAGTAGAAGAATGGATTTCTCGTATCTGGTGGGATGCACAGGAAGACGTAGAAATCAAAATCAAGGCTTCCAGATTCGGAGGTCTTGACGATGACGACGATACAATCGTTTTGATTGGTGACCACTCCGTCGAACTTCCTGACGGTGAGTATCACGGAGTCGATGATTTCAACGTCAATATCGACAACATCGAACTGATAGTTGATTACAAATGGGGAGCAATCAGCATTTGGATTTATTTTGATGAGATAGAAGAGATTCGCTATTGTGAATGAATTAACTGGATGGATGTAATCAAGCATCCATCCAACCTTCCTTCGTATCCATACGAAGCTTCGTCCACGCACGAAGTGTCTAAGGTATTAAGACCTATGACCTTAGAATCCAGCGAAACGACCGAAACGACGAAACGACGATTTTAAATACTTGAAAGGTATATCGATAATTAGGAGGTATGAAACCGTGATAATCACAAAAGCGGGAATAGAGGACGTAACGTCAAAAGAACTCTATGATTACATTGAAAGTAATATAGAGTTTGGAAAGTGCGTAGAAATCTATAACGCTGATAAATCGATGGTCTATGTTAAGAAGATGGATAATCTCTATGCTTATGGATATTATCCAAAATTCGCCGCAGCAAAGAACGAAGAATGGAGTTGTCAGTCATATTCATTCTATCCAAGTAATCAAACGGTAGAATTTGAAACAAAGACTGATTACACAGAAACCAGAGAGTTTGACCTTAAAAACGTCGTGAAAATCTACATTGGCGATGAATGGTCAAACTGACCAATCGACAACCTTAAATACTTAAACGTCTTACCTAATCTTGTCGGGGAGCATCCCAAAAGTGCATCCATCCAACTCCCCGACACAAGCCCAAGGATGGCGCACAACAAGACAAAGGAGAAATTAAAATGGCAAAGTTTGAGATTCCCGAGTGTGTAGCGACAATCAACGTCCTTAAACTGGACGGAAACATCACAACCGAGAGATACAAGACCAAGACCGAGTTTGCACAGGCTCTTGTTAGGTCAAATCTGGCAAACAAGAGGGGAACATACAAGGAGCTTGTCGATTACGACGATGAGAAGTCCGAGGCTTGGATTGTAGTCAAGCCCAAGGATGCTAAGGATTCCAAGGATAACGACGAGGAGTGATTAAAAATGGGAGGATTAACCCTCCCTTCTTCCAATGGAGCAACTGTTGTAATTGGAGTTAAAATCAACTTGGAGTTAAATTCAATTTTGGAGAACCTTTCAATTTACGAAACGAAAGGGAACAAATCCGAAATGATTAGAATTCTGATTTCAGAAGCTCTAAGGGAAAGGGAAAAACAGGAAGAAATAGTTAACGAAACGGCGAAACAAAATGGAGAGAATTAAAATGGCAACAATGGAGTTTAAAATTGAAAATTTCGACAGAATTGAAGACGAAATGGATGGCTACACAAAGGTAGATACAAAGGATATCGTTGGAAAGTCATTCATTATTGAGAAAGTCCAGATTAGGGATGATAAGAATGGACACATGATGTGTCTCGCTTTCGACCTTGACGGAGACAAGCTGTTTATCTACACAGGTTCAAAGCGTCTTGTTAGGACAATCGAAACAGTCATTAAGGAATGTGGCTCAATCCCTCTTGTTCCTGTAAAGATTGTTACAGAAAAATACGACAATTCACCCAATCCTGGATACAAGTTCGTATCCGCTTGAAAACAAAGGGGAGAAATCCCCTTTTCTTTTTCTGAATTATTACTATATAAACTTTATCTGGTTTAGGAAATGATACGATGGAAGCTATCTGTATTTACACTAATTCCTTGAAATGTCCGTATCCTTGCCCGAAATGCGAAAAATATAGCGGATTGATACATTGTTATAATTATCCAAACAAATGTATCAAATGTGCAAATTGTAAAGAATACAATGAATGGAAATCAAAAGGAGTAAGATAAAATGGGAGGTAAAGGTTCGGGAAGACCGAAAGGAACTCAAAACAAACCAAGTCCATATAAACAGTTAGAAAGATTGAAACCAACTGATTTGCGTGAATATGGACATCAAGTAGAATTGTCAGCGAAACGTTACAGACATTACGCTTACAATAAAGGCGGTCAGAAATATCATACTTTGGTAAATATCAAAGACCCAACTTTTTCTTATCGTGGAGTCCCAGAAGAACAATATCAAGCACATCTTAAAAGATTGGCAAAAGGAGATTCTCTTGCCTATGATAAACTTTGGGTTTACAGTAAAGAGGGAGAATTATTCAGAGCAGAAAATGCAAGGAAAGGATTGATTTCAAGAATAGAAAATAATTTTATGTACGAAACTTTTAACATTAATGGCGAAATCAAAAGCGCAACTGATGTTATATTTGATTTGGAAGCTATGAGAAATTCCCAGAAATGGATAGATGTTGCTCTCAAAAACAAATCTTTAATCGCTGAATATTGGGAAGGTTACCATTCTGGTTCTGGACTTGCTCCACCACCAGAAGCAGGAACAATAGCAATTTCAGATTTTGAAGATGAAATAAATGAAATGGATACGACTTTCCAAGAGTCGGAACAAAAAATAGTAAAAGCAGAATTGGAAAAAGTAATATCAAGGTTGTTAAAATGAAAGTAACATCAGTTTGGGCGGCAGACTTTGAAACAACAGGGAAACTAAATCTCCAAAAAGACGGAGAAATTAGGGTCTGGTTGTGGTCTCTTGTATCAACTGATATGCAACAAGAATATTACGGAACAGATATCAAAACTTTTATTGATAAGATTAAGGAATTGAATTGTCAAGTCGTATTTTTCCATAATTTAAGATTTGACGGTCAATCCTTAATCAATTATTTTGTAAATAACGATTGGCAATATGGAGTTGATTATCAACTTATATTGTCGTCCGACGGAATATGGTACGAAATCAAGATTTTATCCGACGGACATATTATTAAAATTTGGGATTCATTAAAGAAATTCCCAGGATTATCAGTTGCAAATTTAGCAAAGATGTATAAATATCCTGATAAAAAAGCGAAACCACATTTCGAAACTTATCGTGGATTAAATTACCAACCAACAGAAGAAGAAATTGAATACTGTTTACAGGATAGTAGGATTGTAGCTTACGCAATCGGGAAACAATGGGAGTTAGGATATACAGCAATGACTTTATCATCCGATGCTTTCAAAGGAGTACAGAAATCAATAAATGGAACAAGATTCTGGAAATACTGGCGTAAAGAAATGCCAGAACTTACGAAAGAATGGGATGACTGGATTAGACCATCTTATAAAGGTGGATGGACGTATCTAAATCCTAAATTTGCTGATAGAACATTGGAGAATATTAAAGTTTATGATGTTAATTCTCTATATCCTTGGGTAATGAGAGATTGTTTATTACCTTATGGGATACCAAGAAAAAGAAAACCGTATGGTGGAGAATTATATATTGTTAAATTTACTTGTGATTTCCAGTTGAAAGACGATTACTTACCAATGATGCAAATTAAAGGTCAACCAGATTTCTACAAAGGAAGTGAATATCTAACAAGGTCATTGAAAGGTGAAACGCTGACAATGACAAGTATAGATTTTGAATTGTTCCAGAAACATTACGATGTTGATATACTTTCAGAACCTTACTATGTTTCTTTCAATGCTAAAACAGGGTTATTGAAAGATTATATAGATTGTTAGATGCAGTGGAAAATTGAAGCAACAGAAACAGGAGACAAAGCAAAAAGATACATAGCTAAAAGATTCCTAAATTCTCCATATGGGAAAACAGGAATGAAGATTGAAAGAGTGAATAAGATTCCGATTGGAAGAAATGAAGATGGTTCTATTAAATACACAACAGAAGTAACAGACGCTGAACCTAAATACGTCCCCTATGCTTCTTTTGTATGTGCGCAAGCAAGGAAGAAAACCATAGAAACGGCACAAGCTGAATATGACCATTTCATTTATGCTGATACGGATTCAGTTCATTTGATTGGAGAAGCTGAAAGTGATATTGAAGTACATGATACAAAATTAGGAGCCTGGAAACTTGAAGGAGAATTTGAACTTGGAAAATACCTTAGAGCAAAAACGTACATCCACGGTCACTTTATGGACATTGGAGGAATGGGAAACGTACAAGCTAAGGAGATAGTTGTCGATGAAGTCAAGTGTGCTGGTATGTCAGACAACGTTAAGAATGTTTGCACTTGGGAAAGATTCAGAATTGGAGAAACATTCAACCCAGAAACAGACGGAGTTGGAAAGATGGTGCAAAGAGGAGTAAACGGAGGATGTTTACTTACAGAAATGCCATTTACAATTAAAGAAAACACTTGGGGATATCTATGAGTGAAATTTATAAACCTGCAAATACATCACAGAAACAATGTGGAAGCTACAATATACAGTATTGTTCATACTGTAAGAAATATCAACATTACAGGAGGATTAAATGTGGAAAAGGAGACTACGATAAGTGTACCGTCTGCGGAAACAAAAGAAATTTGGTATGATAAAACTCCTTTGCTTTCAAGAAATGGATTATTTAATTTCGTTCTTGGAGCAAGAGGAACAGGTAAAACATTTGCCTATAAGAAATGGGCGATTAAATCAGATAAACAAACAGTTTGGGTAAGAAGATACCAAGAAGATATAGATGATTTACAATCTAAATTCTTGGGAGATTTGTACCAAGAAGGAGTGATTAGTCCAGATGACGATATATACATTAAGAATGGAATACTTTACATCGGAGGAATTGAAAAGATTTTCTTCGTGTCTTTGTCAACATCGGCAAGGAAGAAGTCTCAATCGTATGGTGGAGTCGATAAAATCATTTATGATGAAGTATTCGAGGGAATTGGAAACCGTAGATACCTTGCAAATGAAGTTGACTTGCTCTTAGAACTCTATGAGACAGTTAACAGATTGCGTATCGATGGGCGTAGAGATTGTAGAGTATTTCTATTATCCAACAAAACCAGCTTTGTCAATCCCTATTTCACATATTGGAACATTCTACCTTTCTCCGAGAGATTTAAGACATTTAAGAATGGTCTTATCGTGGTCGAGAATTATGAAAACCAAGAATTTGTGAGATTGAAGAAACAATCGAAATTCGGTCAATTAGTAGAGGGAACGAAATATGGTGATTACGCAATAGATAATATTGTCTGGCTGGACGATTCAGCGTTCTTAGGAGATAAACCAGAGGATGCACAAAGGTGCATATGCAATATCAGATTCGGAGAAACAAGATTTGGAGTCTGGGAAGGTGGTTCGGTCTTATACTTTGGAACAGAAACAAATCCAGATAGAATTACATTCACAACAATGTTCGAAGCATCAGATAATGAGTATTCCTTATCTCCGAACAGACAACCATTAAAGAGTATCAAAGAAATATTCTTAACTGGTAGAGTGTTATTCAAAAACAATGTTATAAAAAATGCTGTATTTACAATAATTCAAACAGGAGGAAAAATGCCATGAAAATAATCATAATGGATAATAAAGCAACCAGGATTATAGAACACTGGGATGTTGAAGCAAGAACAATCGAAGACGGAGAAGAATTGATAAAATTCATCGAAGCTGGAATAAACGCTTACGAAGATGATAGAGCAGAATCTCGTATAGATGCTTATAATCAATTAGCAGATTTAATTTGCGATAAAGATAATGTAAATATCCCATCTCACTATAAACCTCATAATATAATTAAAAATGAACCTATTAATACAATTAAGTATATGGTTTCAGATGACGCCTTTAAAGGATTCCTAGTCGGTAATGTCATAAAGTATGTGTCAAGGTATGATATGAAGAATGGTATAGAGGATTTGGAGAAAGCAAAGAAGTATATTGATATGTTGGAAAATGAGTATAAAAAGTAAGGTGATAATATGATGGCTATGAAATCAATTCAGAAATGGTGTAAAGAATATAATGTTCCGTTTAAATTTGATGATGGCTTCCTAATTAAAGTTCAAATTATAGAGTTAGATAAGCATAAATTAGGTAATTGTAAGTATTATAAAGAGAGAGTTCGTAATGCTTGTGTAATATCCATATCTGATAAGTTTAGGGAACATTATTTCTTATTTGATTGTATCCTTTGGCACGAATTTTGCCACGCTGAATACTATCTTAAAACAGGAGATTCCGACCATCATTCGGAAGGATTCCATAGGAGACAATGGAGGAAACCGATTTTGGCTATTGGAGACTACATAGCCAAATTCATAAACCCTTTTCTTTGAATTTTAAAACAGGGGAGGAAACTCCCCTTAAAATGTTTAGATATTCTCATTTACAATAAGGTATATTGGATATCTGTTACTTATAGTAAATTGGTCATTTTCATATACAGTTTCTGTATAAACTCCGTCAACATATTTGTAACTATAAAATGTTGAAGATATATCACTATTTGCAGGGTCTATATCAACGTTTGCAAATGACAAATACAGTACATTGTTACTACCATTACTATAACCGTTTATTGCATCGGTAATAGTTTTTAGCCTAATGTTATACTGATATGGTTCTCTACTTTCATCTTCATATCTTATAAGATAACATTCAAATAAGCACCTATGGTAATATAGGTTATTACTACTGGCTGTTTCTTTAATTGGAACATAAGCACCAATTATAGTAGTGTCATCTGTTGTTGATTTGAAAGTATCAAAATACTGAAACATCTCTTCAAAACTGGTGAAACTTTTAATTACTAAATGCCCACCAGAACCAGACCCGCCACCTTCTCCATACATCAGCTTTCCATCTTCTCCGACCATCAGAACCTTTCCAGCTTCTGATACGCCAGGAGTAGGTACTTCCAGCTTGTTGAATTTGCTTTCATTCTCTCTGTAATTTGCATCTAATTTCTTTGTCATTTTATTCCTCCTTAACTTCCACTTCCAAGGTCAAGAGCATAAAGCTCAAATCCTGCTGAAAGATTTACATTTGAAATAGAGTTGTTGGTTGTATCAACAACAGTAAGTTTCTTTATATCTGTATTGTTGTGTGTTCCAAGTGTTCCACCAAGTACCATATAGTTTGAAGATGGTGCATTACTCCAAGCATATGAACCTATAATTTTAATGATTCCAGTCCAATCATATATACCTATAAATTCATACAGGTTTGGAATAGTACTTACAGGTGCTTGCGGATAAGATACGATTACAAGTGCAGTTGTAGTAGCACTTCCAAGTGTTTGTCTTATGAATGTTGAAATACTACTAAGAGAAGCAACAGTTGTTTCTCCTGCTACACTACACTTTTTAAATCCTTTCTCAACGAAGTTTCCACTTACATTATCCGCTGAAATTACATCATTAACGATACTAATTCCAGTTCCAGCGGTCAGTACATTCTGTTTACCAGCAAGTCCAGTTGTAAGTTCTGAACGTGTTGGATAATCTCCTGCTGGCTGGTAGTTTCCAGTTGGCTGTTTTCCATTCAATGCTTCTGTGATTACCTTGTTCTGAACAGGATTTGTAGATGATGTTGAAAGAGTATCATCGATTGTAACTCCTGTTCCTCCACCTCCACCAGGTGCGGAGATAACATTTCCGTTGATTACAATTCCGTCGCCAGCTTCAAGCTTATCCTGTTTTGAGGAAAATCTTGTAAGCATTTCTTCAAAATTGGTCTTGACGATTTCGGCAAGTTTTCTTATCTGTCTCATAACTGTACTCTGGTTAAGAGCATCAGTAGTCGGTATTACCATTTTATCACTCCAATATTGTTGTAATTCCAATGAACATCTGCGCAAATTCATTAATAAAATCTTCGTCCAGCTGTTTATACTTTTCTATCATTTTATTAATTTCTTCAAGCTTGTGTTCATCATTGTATTCGTATTTCTCTGTTGAATCTCCCTGGTTCTGTCTTGATGAACTTGAAGAACCAGAACTTGAAGATGTATCAACATTTTCGGTTGTTGGGTTGTTTATTGTCGAATCACCAGAAGTCGGAGTATCACGGAACTTTGAATTTCCCGTAGCACTGGAAGAATTACTTGAATTTCCAGTTCCATCATTCTGATAATGCAAAGTTCTTGTATATCCGATTCCTAAATCATCAATCAATTTCTTATCATCAGCTTCAAGACTATACAGTTTGTATGCGTGGTCATATTTATCAGCAATAGAATCAAATCTATCCTGTAACTGCCACATCCAACGACTTACAGTTTCACATCCGATTTCACGGAAATGGTATTTCTGATTGAATCTGTAAATCAGTCTTTCCTTATTGGAATAAAGATAAGGGTATAGTGTTCCATGCCACTCCACTCCATTTACTCCGATAGTTGGGTCATCATTCTGTAAGTTTTCAAGTGTATCAGTGAAAAAGGGTTGTTCTCCCCTCATTGGTCTATCATAGTCATTGTAAACATTATACATATTATCACAACAGACCTATTAATGGAATCCCAATTTCAACGGCAATAGCAACAAGAAGAATTGTTATTCTATCAAGCTTCTTTGTCAGACTTTCCACTCTGATTTTCAAGTCCTGTACTTCCTGGTTCAGCCTGGAATGTTCTGGACATAGCTGGCAATCCCTCAAACTTGTCATTGTAATCTACCTCTACATTGAGATTCCATAATTTGTTCATTTTCTCACAAGCATCTTTTCTCATTTTAAGTCTTGCTTCTCTGATAAGATAAAGTGCTTCATCATTAGCTTCTGTCTCTCCTGTAAGCATCCTTTCCTGTTTTTCAACTGGGAGATTATCGACTCCAAGGTATGACAGAATACGGTTGTGGTACTCCAAATAAACATCCATAAGTTTGTCTGCAACAAATGGAGCATTTAGTTGAAGAATATCAATTCCTACACTATCAAATTCATCTTTGAATACAACTTCTTCTCCATCAAGAATCATCTTTGACATATTCTTAGCTGTAAGAAGATTGTTGTTATTCGTTTTGACTACCCAAGGCATTTTCTGGGCATTGATGTTGCAATCTGTGGTAACATCAACATTGACCATCTTATTTACAAGATACTCAATGAATGGGTATGTAGGTCTCCTTTCATAGTCATTCCAAATAAGAACAGAATTGTCCTCATTCAACACTTTGTTACGAATTGCTTGCGCCTGTGGGGATGAACCTACGGCATAAGCACGCCATTCCATTGGCAATCCATATACATTAAGTTTGACAGAACCGTATGCAACTGGTAGGATTGCATAATCTTTTTCTGCCAACTTAATCATACAAGCCATGCCGTTCTGAAATAGCCAGGTTTCTGGATAGAGGGGAGGAATCTCCTCGGGGAGACCCTCCCACTTAAAGACAGAACAGGCAAGATTCTTGTAATTTGCCAATAGAACTTCCTTCGTTTCGTCGCGTTCTATTTGCTTCTTAGTTTTATCTTTCTTGCTCATAACAACGATACCTCAATGTTTTCTTTGTCGGTATATTCAAGCTTTCTGGTTTTGGTATCTCCACTGTCGTAGTGGAAAATCGTAACTCCTGCATCGAAGATGGATGCAATTACATCACGAATGGTTTGGTTGATTGCACCTGTTATGATGGCTCCATTCGTAAGTATGTAGTTGAAGTATTTACGACTTTGGATATCTGGCTTTTCAAACTTGTTAATCCAGTAACCATATTTCCAAAAGTTCTCAAATGCTCTGTCATAATTAATATCATCGACTCTTTGCTCGACAACATAATAATCTCTAAGTCCATTGAGAACTGTTGAAATTCCGTCTCCAATAGTTGTTACAGTTGTTGGTTCATTCCTAATCTGCTTTTCTTTTGCTCTCTGGTTTTCCCACATAACGTGAGCATCAACTAAACTTGTAACTATTGATGCACCAGCCGCAAGTCCTGTTGCCGATGCCATTCTTTTACCGTATTTAGTTAATCCACCTGGCGTATTTACTCCTGGATATGTTCCTCCAACATAAGGATTACCGTTTTGACCCATAGCATAATTAACATATGTATAAGAGCCTAAACCTTGGAATCCTGGTTGAAATACTGGTTGCTCACTTGCTGAACGACTACCAACTAATGCTCCACCATAAGACATATAGATAAGATTATTAATTGCGTTCTTCCAAGCATATGCGGAAGTCATTTGTCTATCTGTATCCCTTTTAGTATAAACATAAGTTTTCCACTGGTCGTTAAGAACATCCAAAACAACAGAATTGTCTGTTCCCATTTCTCCATTAGCTATATCTTCAACATCTGTATTAGCAGATTTATGAATAAATAGATTAGTAATTCCACCAGAAGTGATAACTTGTCTTAATTTAATATTCTTAGATGTAATATTTATATCTGGAATATCTAAGATAGTTTCACCATCACCACGCATTATTTTTCTGGAATAATACGGAGACATATAAAGTGCTGGTTCATACTTTTTATCTTTCAAAACTCCATCAACAGGTTGTTCTGGTAAAGACCAATTAATTACTTTAATTGTAAAATCACTCTCAATATCTGTGATTTGTTTAAAGAATAATCCAGTATATGAACTTAAATCCTTTACTTCTGTTGTAGTATTCCCACCAGAATTAATTAACATTCTGTCTTTTGTAGCTAACAGGAACTCAAATTTAGGAAATGCTTTCTTTTCATAATCATAACCAGAACCTCTATCTGTAATATCAATAAACTATTCTGGAATATAATTACTCAAATTATAATATGTACCGTATTCATCAGTTCCTGTATCCAGTTGAAGTATAGATACAGGAGACAATGTAAACGAAATAATAGACGCATCTACTATTGGAAGATTTGCCTGAAATTCTCCATTTATAATTTGAGATAATGATGGCATTAATATAGATTTATCATAATATACTGTAAATGTGTATTGGTCATAAGTTGGATTATAAAACCTTACTCTAAAATTTACTTTTGTCCTTAACTGACTATCTGGATTACTCATATCTACAAGGAATACACCTTGATAAATTGCTTTATCCATTTCGTAATTTATATTAGTTTCATGACTTGTATCATAAGGATTTTTAAATTTATAGTGTAAATATGGAGAAGTAAATGTTATTACACATACAGCATAATTACTATTACCAGATAATTCATGCGTAGCCACAGTTTTATTGTAGGCAACAATACCCTCTTGAGCTGGAGTTATCCTTTTAATTTTATTATCTTCCCACCTATCTGTATGACCTCTATTTATCATACATTCATCAATATGCCAATCTCCCATATAAGTCATTATAGGGTCAAGACTAAGATTAATTGCAACATTCGGTTCAGAGTCTTCAATTCCATTTGTAAGATTTTCAACATTCTGGATAAAAAAGAACATTGGTTTATCGCCTGTTCCAGTAATGTTTTGCATTACTGCATAAGTGTAAGTCAATGCTTCCTCATAATCCATTTCAAGAACAAGTTTATTCTGAAATTTATTATAATTTACATTAGTAATTGTAGTATGGTCTTTTGTATTTAACCAAGCAATTTGCTTTTCTATGATTTCTGACTTTGTGCCTGTAAAGTCAATAATCTTCTTATAGCTCGGATAAAGACCACAATCCTTTACCAGCATTACATCAGTCATATTATCAATCCTTTACATATCTGATTATAAGAAGGATAAGTTCCCAAATAGAGATTTTATCGTCTTCGTTAAAATCTGCATTTTCCTCTGCATATTTACAAGCTCTCTTAAACTCACAAGAATCTACAATAGGGTTTGTAAATATTGCAATGATTTTCTCAAACATAGTATCACATTGGACAGTTTTAGAACTTGTCCAGGTTCGGAGGTATTAATAGGTTTAAGCTGTAGGTTTGAAGATATGGAACGCATCCCTAAACAGGTCGAAGGAATAGATTCCTTCCTCTGTGTAGAAATAGTTAGTGTATCTTCCCTTAGGGTTGTAGATTGCACCAGACTCGGGAGTCCTCGGAGTGTAATGCATCATCCTTGAATCTGCCATTACAATGTCAAGCTGGTTGCTCTCTCCCTCTGCACTGGGTTTAGTTGCAAACTCGTCAATGTAAATGAATGATACATTGGGAACTTCGAGTTTGTCGAGGTTGTAAACACCAGACAGTGCGCGGTCAATCTCGTTCTTTGTCTTGTAAGTCATTACAACATCAAAGTTAACTCCTGCTCCGAGCCTACCAGCCTTGTTCATTGTGTTGGGGAACTGTGCTGATTTTGCAATATCCTTAATCTTATCAAGAACATTCATAGCATAAACATCTGCATCATTCTGGTCAGCTTCAAGAACAAACTTGTTTGCATCGGGAACGTAATCAGCTTCTGTAAGATACTTCTTCCATTTAAGGAACTTATCAAGTCCAGAACTCTCGTAGATTGCATTAACCATAGCACCAGTAAAGTCGCCAAATGTCTGGGCATTTGTAAATGCAAACTGCAAGCGTGTGTTGTCGATAGTGTTCTGATACTGCATTGACTCATTGAACTTTGCATACTGTGCAATCGGAGGATTCTTTACCTTAGTAAAAGGGTCATCCGCTTCTGGGTCAAACTTATAACCATCAAGGTATCCAAGAGTGTACTTCTGGATTGTATCTCCATAATCCATAACCTGGTCAGTCCACTTAGCAAACGGATTGTTAATTGTATCTGCACCAGTTACCACAGTTCTACCAATACGGTTAATCATATTCTGCAAGAATCCCTCAGTTGCCTGATAAGATGTTGCAACATTTCCCGTCCAGTTATCCATCATCGCATTCTGGAGCCTGGCTGTCCAAAGATTATCAAAATTGTTAGGCATTTTATTTACCTCTTTCCTAATTTCTTAACTGCTGGATTAATAAAAGAATCGAAGAACTCATCTTGTGTTTCTGTGTGTTCATCTTCCTCTTTCTTATCTTCTCCTCCAACGGGGAGATTTCTCATTAGCTTTGCATTTAGAGAACGTGAGTTACCCAAATCCTCGGTAAGCTTTGCGTTACTGCTCTCTAAATCTTGTATTTTCGTTGCATTGACCTCGTTCTGCTTCTGCAAATCAAGGATTTGGGCTTGCAATTCTTCAATAGTTGGCTCGGATTTCTCGGTCATTTTCTATTTCTCCTTTATTTGGCGTGGATTTAAAGGTGAGACTCTCCGCGCGTGGTTAGGTGGCTGTCAGATTCCACAAATAAAGTTTACCGTCCTCGCCAAAGGTTGACCTCGGTAAATACTATACCATCATTTATACGGGAGTCTCTGTATAGTAATCTACATTGATGTATATAAGTGTTATCTGATGTATAGTTTTGTGATTCATTGTATATTTTTGAGTAATAATGTATATTTTTGTACTTTCCAGTGGAAATAGAGGTTATTGAGAATATTTCTTGTCGAATGTACATTTTTGTACATTTGGGGAAATCGCGTTTTATTTTATTTTTTTTAATATCCCAC
>AUXO015815880.1_pt1 | contig 13917 bp, 20 predicted proteins | sample 768731 | NCBI WGS metagenome assembly AUXO01 (sample SAMN02715735, study PRJNA202380) | gut metagenome | biome: sheep rumen | host: Ovis aries | place: New Zealand: Palmerston North | reverse complement strand
CTCATCAGAGCAGGGTTATAAAAATGTATTGAAATGGAGCTATAAAAAGGCCCAGAAAGAGATAAACTATTATACAGGGAAAAATCAGAAAATAGCTCAGACCTCAAGACAGCTTACTTATATGAAAAAGGCAGGAATACTTCCGGGCCGTTTTAATACAAAGCCGCCTGAGACTAATGGAAAGATTGATATAAATAAGCTCGAGGGAAAGATAGCCCGGATACAGGAGTTTCTGGAGCGGCCTACATCAGCCAAGGGCACTATAACAGAGGTTTACAGGGACAGAGCAAACACTTTAAATCAGAAATGGGATTTAAATCTAAAATGGCAGGACTTAGCTGATTTCTTTGAGTCTGATGCCTATAAGAGTCTGGCTACAACTTATGGCTCTGATACTATTCTTACATTTAAAAGAACAGTTGACTCAATACCTGCCTCAGAACAGGATGCTATTGAGGCTTTCATTGAGGCAAACTCAGATAAGAGTGAGGAGGAGCTTGCCAAGCTCATAAAAGAAAACTCAGAGATACATCTTGATGTGTATGATGAGAATGGGGATGAGGATGAGGTAGCAAGGAATTTTATAATTAAAGAGCTTGCCTCTCAAAATTTGAGTATTTTTGATTTAAAGAATTAATGTAAAAGGGAGTCAACCGATGCTGATTGGAAATGTAATCAAGGATAATACTGCCTTTTACGAGTCTCAGGGTTATCATATGGTGCCTTGGGACTCTTTTGACTACTCTTTACTTGATAAAATCCGGAGCATAAGGAGAGTAGGCCGAGGCAGCAATGATTTATATAATGATATTATCATAATGGCCGATACAGAGACCTCCAAAAAGAAAGAGGGAGTGACTGTATATAAAAAAGGTAAAAAATACATGGAGGTTTACGACAACCATGTTGTAGCCTTTACTGTATCCCTCCGGGCCTACGGCCTCAATATTGCTACCCTTTTTGGACATAGGCCCTCAGACCTTGCCCTGTGCCTTGAGAAAATACATAACTCAATGCATGGAGAAAAAACTCTCATATATTTTCATAATCTCTCATATGACTACACTTTTATGAGGAAGTTTTACTTTAAGCGTTGGGGATTTCCAACCTCAGCCCTGAATGTTAAATCCCATGAGCCGATTTTTATAAGGTTTGCCAATGGCATTGAGTTTAGGGATAGTCTGATTTTATTTCAGCGTTCACTCGATAAAGTAGGAAAAGATTTCAATGTAGAGCATCAAAAAGCCTCAGGAAAATGGGATTATAACAGGATAAGAAGTCAGTCGGATGAGTTTACCCCCGAGGAGCTTGAATACATTGAGCATGATACCCTGTGCGGAGTTGAGGCCTTGGATGCTATGAAGCAAAAGCTTAATAAGCACATATATTCAATGCCCTATACAGCTACAGGCATACCCAGAGAACAAACGCAGCTAAGAGGCCGTAAGCATCAGGCCAAAGCCCTTTTTAATAAGATAGCTCCTACTTATGAGCAGTATATTAAGCTCACTAATATCTTTCATGGAGGATATACGCATGCAAACAGGCACTTTATTGCGGCAATCCTCAGAGGATTAATTGAGTGTTATGATTTTAAATCAAGTTATCCCTATGTGCTTTTAAGTGAAAAATATCCTATGCAAAAGTTTACCGCACATGATAATTGCAAGGTTGAGTACATTCTTAGAAATTCTGATAAATACGCATGGATGTTTAAGCTTATTTTACTCAATCCAAGGCTCAAGGATGATAATATTCCTATGCCGGTATTGCAGGCCTCTAAATGTGTTAAGACCTTTAAGGAAGTAGTAGACAATGGCAGGATCCTGATGGCCTCCTATGTAGAGATATATCTTAATGAAATAGATCTAAAAGTTTTAAGTGAGCAGTATGTCTGGGATGGAGATATCTGCACAGAGGTTGAGTGTGCGAAAAAAGGATATCTTCCCAGATGGTTTACAGATTATATCTTTGAGCTCTTTATTCAAAAGGAGGAGCTTGATGGAGTTGATGAGATTTTAAGGATGCTCAAAAAGTATGAGTTAAACTCCTGTTATGGAATGTGTGTTCAGAGATATGTTAGGGATACTATTGAGGAGGATTATGAGTCAGGAGAGTATAGGCCTAAAGAGCTGACTCCTGAGCAGGAGGTTAAAGAGTATAATAAGCACATTGCTAAGCCTACAACAATACTGCCTTATCAATGGGGTGTATGGGTTACTTCCTATGCCATGTATAACCTGTTTACCCTTGGAAAAATTGCTACAGATAATTATGCAGAGGGCAGACTCTGGCTTTATTCAGATACAGACTCCTGCTATTTCATCAATCCTAATCTTGATGCAATCAAAGCCTACAATGAACAGTGTAAGCAGAAATTGCGTGATAATGGTTATGGCCCTTATATCAAAGATAATAAAGAGGTTTGGCTTGGCATAGCCGAACATAAACCTAAGAAAGATGAGTATACTGAGTTTGTAACAGTCGGAGCAAAAAGATACTGCGGCAGGTGTGTAGCAGATGGTGAGCTGCATATAACTGTTGCAGGTGTACCAAAGACAGGAGCCAAGTGTTTAGATGATAAGATTGAAAACTTTAAAAAGGGCCTCATCTTTTCAGGAGCAGTGACAAATAAAAAGACTCATACCTATAAATATGTAGAGAATATTTATATTGATGAGTGCGGCAATGAAACAGGAGACTCCATTGATTTATCACAATGTGATTACATTCTGGATGATACGGATGTTTATGACTGGGACTCATTGCTTGAGTCACAGGAGTGGTATCCGGTGAGAGAAATAACAGAGGAGGTGTTTGATAATGTATGACATTGAGAAAATTTTAAAAGGTGAAAAGCTTGATGATGGCTATTACCACATATTTAATGACCTGCTACAGTATCCTGATGCTGTGATTATTGTTACATGGAGTAAACGAGGTCCAGGTAAAACATACTCAACATTATGGAGCTCTTATCACTATCCTGTACCTATGATTTATATGAAAAGAACTAATGACGATGTTGATTTTATCTGTAATGAGCAGATGGATTTATCTCCATATAAATCAGTAAATAGAGATAAGCTCATCAACGTAAAGCCGAGGCTCATTGATAAAGGTATGGGAGCATTTTATAACATGGTAGAAAATGATGAGGGCCAGGAAATACCCTCAGGCCCTCCTGTCAGCCTGCTATTGTCTTTAAATAAGATAAAAGCAATCAAGGGCATGGATTTATCAGATTATGATTGGCTTGTGCTTGATGAGTTTATCCCTCAGCCCGGAGAGATAGTCAAATATAAAGAGGGGGAAATGTTACTGTCCTTATATATGACTGTTGCCAGAGATAGACAGAAACGAGGCAGGGAGCCCTTAAAGCTTATACTGTTTGCTAATGCCGAGGAGATTTCTACTCCTATCACAAATACCCTTGAGATAGTCGATGATATGGTAGAGCTACAGGCATCAGGTAAAAGTCACTTATATTTAAAGGATAGAAAAATATTACTGCATCACATTACTGAGGAGGAAATTCCAATGACAGAGGCAGAAAAGGTAGGTATCTATGAGGCTATGGCAGGCACTGCCTGGGCCCGAAAAACTTTCGAGGGTGAGTTTTCAGGAAATGATTTCTCATGTGTGCAAAAGCGGAGCTTAAAAGGTGCAAGGATATTTTGTCAGCTCATATATAAAGATAAGCCGATTTACATATATGAAAGAGAAAAAGGTTTTTATATGTGCTCCTCAAAAGCTAAGTGTAATACTATTTTTGATTTAGACAGGGAGCCGGAGCAGAAGCTTTTTATGAAAGTAACTCTCCCGGTTTTAAAAGAGGCAATGATAACAGGTAGGATGTACTTTGAAAAATACTCCTACTATGACCTGATAACCAATTATATAAAAATATTCAGGTTATAGTTGACACGTTAAATGTTTAATGTTATATTTAACATATAACAAATAAACATATAGGAGGTCAACCACATATGAAACAAAATTCTAATGAGCACATTGTTATGAGTATTGCTAAGACAAAAAACGGCATAGAGTTACAGGAGGATATATCTGGGACACTCCCAGAGCTCTCCTCACTCTTAACTCTGTACTTAGTACATTTTTGTCAGCATTTTGCTAAGACAGAGGCAACAACAGACGGCCACAAATTTAACCCTAAAACTATTCTGATGAGCATTATTGTAGCCGCACAGCACAATATTGATGATGAGTTAGATATGGAGGATATAGGTTGAAAACAATACTTGCACTATTGGGCCTGTTCTTTGCTCTATTAATCCTTTGTACAGCTTTGGCCCTTGGGATAATTATCTGGGAGGATAGGAGGAAAAAGAAGTGAAGATAAGTTTTAAAAATACAAAGGTATCTTTTGCATCAGTTAATCCCGGTGAGACTTTTGCATCAGCAGATGGAGAGGTGTACATTAAAACAGAACCTGATACGCAGCGTGATATGCCCTGTTTTGGATGCAGCTTAGATAGTGGTTATCTTAGACATTTTAAGGGAGATGAATATGTACATTCTATTAATATGGAGGTTATAGAAAGATGAAAGAAAAGTCATTCAAATATTTTTATGATATGATTTCAAAATCAGTTGATATTTTCAATTATAATGGTAGAAATGATAATGCGGTAATTATTGAATGTGCCACCAGGATGTATATTGAGCAGATGCGTATTAAGGCATATGGGCCTACAGGATACTCTGAGCAATATGAGGCACAGGAGGATTTAGATAATTATGAGTGATTTCTGGTTACTATTTATTTTTTCAATAATCTGTATCTGTGTAGCCTATGGCCTCGGATATCAGATTGGTTTTGGTAAAGGGCGAAAAGATAAATATTATCAACTTTTACTTGATAGGGCAGATAAATATTATTTGATTGCATCTGAAAAGGTAGACGAAAATTGGATTTTAAATTTTAAACCTGACCCTTATAAAAACAAGTATACATTAGAGCTTACTACCAATGATTGGCATAGAGCTAATAAAGAATATACATATTGGTATAACAGATTACAGGAGGATAAAGATGCCAAGCTTTAATAAACTTTATTACATGACTCTCTCAGGAGAGAAAAAGCTTAATGCTGTGACAGTATATGTCAACAAAGATGCGTTGGCTGCATCAGGCCTTGATACGGATTTACCGATTACAATAAAGGCAGAAAAAGGAAAAATCATAATTGAACAGGAGGCAAGCTATGCGAACAGCAATATTTAATGTAACAGTTAACTATGCAAGTAACACCTACATGATTAAGGCTCAGGACAGAATTGACGAGCGGTTTAATTATGTAGCAAGTAACTTAACAGCAATCATTACTAAGCAGTTTCAGATTACAAGAGACTTGTCAAAGCAGGGAGTTAAAGCCCTTTTTGAGTACAAATAACAGGAGGAAAAATTAAGATGGCAATTAAGAAACAGACAGCAGAAAAGAACACAGAAACAAAGGCTAAGAAAAGCTACACTGTAGCAGTTAAGAGGGTGCATGATGTGTCAGCGAATGGAAAAACCAGAATACTCTTTGATATGGATGTGAACGGAGTTTCAGTCTCCGGATGTACTTACAGAGAGGGTGAGAAAGATGGCAAAGAATGGCAGATGGTAACTTTCCCTCAGCGCAAAGGCTCTGATGATAATTATTATAATATTGTCTGGATGCCGATGAGCAAAGAATTGACACAGACTATTGCGGCCCAGATAGAACGGATGTTATAATAGTCTCATCCAAAGATTACTACTCCCCATGTAGTAGAATACCCCAAAACCATGACGCAGAGAGCTCACACTTTAAAGTGTGGGCTCTTTGTGTTATATTCAAGATGTAACAATAAACTTTAATGTTAGGAGGTTTAAAATGTTTGATGAGATTATTTCCTTAATTACTAATGTTGGTTTTCCTATTGCCTGCTGCATTGTTTTGTTCATGCAACAGAGTAAGCTTACCAAAACATTAGAAGATTTAAACGTCACTCTTAATGTTGTCAACACCAGACTTGATAACATTGAGGACACTCTCAAACTTAAAAAGGAGGGATAATATGTTTTCAAGTTTATGTGAGTACATAAGACAGTCACCTTATCACTCCGGGAAACGTAAAAAGCCTGTAGACAGGTACACAGTACATTGCTATGTAGGGCAGGCGGCCCTTAAAAGGGGAGTAGATGGATTTTACTCAAGGCCCCCCGGAAAAGGTGCCTCATGCCAATATTTTATATCTTTTGATGGCAGAGTAGGAGGAGTGTGTGATGAAAATTTCCGCAGTTGGTGCAGTAGCTCAGAGGCAAACGATACCAGAGCTATCACTGTTGAGGTAGCATCAGACAGCACATCCCCCTATGCTTTTACAGATGCCGCTTACAATAAGCTGATAGAGCTGACTGTTGATATTATGAAAAGATATAAGAAAACAAGGCTTGTATATATCGCAGATAAAAATAAGGCTTTGAAGTATCAGCCTGCTCCGGATGAAATGCTGCTTACACTTCATAAGTTTTTTGCAGCTAAAAAGTGCCCCGGCCCCTGGTTCATAGCTAAGATACCTGAGTTTATTGAAACCATTAATAAGCTCTTAGGGGGAACAGAGTCCGGCCCGGAGTATACAAAGCCAATCCCCGGTGAGGGCCTTTATGCAATAGCTAAAAGATGCAACATCTCTAAAGCTGAGATAAAAAGATTAAATCCTTGGTGCACACCTCCAAAGTATATTGTACCAATGGGGAAAGAGGTGAGGATAAAATGATTGCAACATTTTATAACTTATCGAAAAGACAGGACTCTACAAAGGTGCCTACAGGCTCAGGTACCGATATAGCTGTTAATCTCAAAAACGGAGCCGATTTTGATAATCCTATTTTTGAAATGAGCACCAATGTTACAGGCTATAATTACATGCTTTGGAATGGACATTACTATTTCATTACAGGCAGGAGATACCTTTATAATAATTATTATGAAATTTCCTGCACTGTTGATGCACTTGGCTCCTACAGGAGCCAGATTATGAGCTCAAGTCAGTATGTACTGCGTACTGATGTTAATACTCTTGCTGATTATCAGCTTATTGATACAGCATACCCCACACAGACATACCCCACAATATACCAAACAAAATCAGGTTCTAATGATTTTAAGTTAAACAGCACAGGGCATTTTGTACTTATAACAAAAGGCAAGGGTGCAGATGGCGGCCTGCAATATTGGGGACTTAATGCAACAGAGCTCAATGCTATATTTGTACAGATATTTAACACTAACCAAGACAGCCTCTGGGATGATATTTCAAACAGAGTTTCTACTATCATCCCATCTTTTCTGAATGTCACTGATTATATAGTAGGGGTTAGATGGATGCCTTTTCCTCTGCAAGCAGGCTCAGGGCAGGGCCGCATATACTTAGGCTATTGGGACTCAGGTGTAAATGGGGTTAAATATAGTCGTACAATCAAATTTGCGTTTTCAACAATTTCTTTCGGATTACATCCTGAAACAGCATCAAAAAAGCTTTTCATGAACTGCGGCAATTTTAGGTCTATATCCGTATATGTTCCAGGCTGTGGTGAGGTTCCTGTTGACCCTGCAAAAGTTGAGAACAGCATCAATGTAAAATTTTCTGTTGATGTAGTTGGAAATGTTGCAGTTGCTCTCACTAATGGAGATGGTAAGATTGTTGGTAGATTATCAGGCTCATTAGGTTGTGATATCCCATTCTCAGGCTCCTCAGGTGTTTCTCTTGCGGCTGCCTCAGAAATAGGTGCAGGTGTTGGCTCAATCGTTTCAGGTGTTGTGGCCGCTTTTAGTGGTGCGGGTGTTGGTGCGGCTCTTGGTGCTGTAGGTGAGGGTGTGCTTGCTGTAGGTTCAGGAGTAGCGGCCGCTGTCCCTGATGTTATAACAAAGGGAGGCATAGCAGGCTTTTCTGTTGTAGATGGTTGTGATGTTATTGTTGTAACAGAGACTGTTTACGACATTACTGAGCAGGCTCCTACACAGCAGGGATATCCTTGTATGAAACTCTCAGCACTTGGCACAGCAGGATTTTATATTATTAAAAATCCGCAGGTAGATTTTGGTGATGATTTATACATTAAAAATCAGATTGAGAGTTATATGAGTAGAGGCTTTTATGTTGAATAAATTTATGTTATTATAATAATGCATCAGAAATTATCCGTCTGGTGCTCGCCATGAGGTTAAAGCCGGGGATACTCTCCCCGGTTTTAGTCTGCCCATTTATTGACTTGTTAAGTCAAAAATGTTATATATTAATTAGAGGGGTACATATACGCACATAGTCGCTGAGGTCTGGGCCTCAGGGTGCGGTTGGTTGACTTCCGAAAAAGTACCCCTCTATGCTCCGGAAGTTTACAGGTGATTAATGGAGGAAAATTAAGATGAAAGTAACCGATATTCTAAAGTGTGCTAAAGCAGGAATTAGCACAGAGGATGTAAAAGCTATTCAGGCCCTTGATAATGTATCTGTTGATGATGCTTTGGAGTTAATCAAAGCAGGCTACAAGGCTGATGAGATTAAAGGACTCCTTGATAATGACAATCCCCCGGATGATAAAAAGGATAATCCTGAGGATAAAAAGGATAATCCCCCGGAGGATAAAAAGGATAATCCTCCTAAAGAGGATGAGGAGAAAAAGAAACTTGAGGAGGAGCTTGAACAGGCTAAAAAGGATTTAGAAAAGGCACAGCTTAATAACTCTAAAAAGGATTTTGGCGGAGGGGAAAAGCCAGACCCTGAGGAGGAGTTAACAAAGCTGTTTGCTGAGCTCTAAATAGATTATAGGAGGAAAATTATATGTCCAGACAGTTTACACCTAAAGATGCCCGGGCACTCATGGCCTTAATGGTTAAGCAGGGCACAGGACAGGAAAATGTCCAGATAACAAATACTGCGGATTTTGTTTCCGCAGGTGAGCTTTTAAAGGCTACAGGTATGGAAAACGTGTTCAACGCTATTAATACGGTAATGGGCCGCTTAATTGTAGCATCAAGAGCTTATACCGCAAAACTCAAACTTATGGATGAGTTTGATAATGGAGTTTACACCTCCCTTGTTAGAAAAATTTCTTACTACACTAAGGGCCCTAAGAACTCCGGTGCATTTAATACTGATGTGTTCTTAAACCTTGCGGATGGATTTACAGCAGGTGAGAATATTGATAACACACAGACTCCCCCGGCTGCACAGTCAACAAAATCTCAGTGGGAACAGAACCAGCAGTATCCTCTTGAGATGAACTTTGGCGGCTCTTGTACTTGGCAGAACTGTATTACCATGTATGAAGATGCTGTTGAGGCTGCTTTCAGAGACGAAACTGAATTTGCTAAGTTTGTTGTAGGATACTTACAGGAACACAGAAACGACATCGAGTTACAGCGTGAGGCATGGAACAGAATGTGCTTACTCAATAAGATTGCTTCTGTTTATGATATGTCAGCTTATATGCCCGGCTCTGTTATTGACCTTGTGGCAGGTTTCAACACAAAGTTTGGTACATCTTACACAGGTCAGCAGTTAAGAACTACTTACTTAAAGGAGTTTCTTGCATACTTTGTTGCAGAGTTTAAGCTTGTATCAAAATTTATGACCGAGAAAAATGTTAAATATCATTGGAGTGTTCCAATGACAAAAAACGGAGAGCAGTTTGAGATTACCAGAGCAACAGACTATGCTGACCAGAGAGTTTATCTCTACAGCCCTCTGTTTACCGATGCCGAGGCCCTTGTACTCCCTGAGATTTTCAATCCTGAATATCTTGATATTAAGACTCAGTATCAGGAAGTCACATTCTGGCAGGGTATCTCTGACAGAGCACGCATCAACGTAGTGCCTGCTATTACCGATGCTAACCCCTCATCTGCTACTTATGGGCAGCAGATTGCCGGTGCTCAGGTAGAGCTGCCTTATGTTGTAGGTATGATTACTGATAGAGATGGACTTGTCACCAACATGATGCTTGACAGAACTGATACGACAGTATTGGAAGCTCGTAAGCATTACAGAAATACATGGCAGACATTCCTTAAAGGTGTTATCTCGGACAACACTGAAAAAGCAGTTATTTTTTACATGGCATCTTAATTTCCATTAAGATAAATCCTGTATGGGGAGGGTGAGATTTTCTCCCCTCCCTGTAACAGTATAATAGGAGGTTAACATGAACAAATTTGACGAAAATCCGCACAGGAGAGGTATCTGGCATGAGTTTACAGTAACCTCCGGTGCTAAAAAGGCATCAGTCTCCAAGACCTCCCTTGGTGTTAAAATATCCGATAATACCATAATTTTCCCCAAAGGATTTAAACCCTTGGAGGTGCATGTTGAGGTTGATGCTACAGATAAGTGTGAGGTGTTTGAGTGGCCTGACAGAGTAACCTATAACAAAGGCCTTGCTACAATCATCCTGCCGGACTTAAAAAACTACAACACACTTGTTTACCATGTGTTGGGTTAGGAGGTGCTTGTTATGCCTTATGGCCCTTTTGACTTTGAGGCTATAAACAGGGTAGAGGGAAGTTTTTTCCCCTCGGCCGTTAAGCCTTGCAACAATGTGACATACAGGCTCTGGGTGAGAAATTTAATTCAAAAAGCACAGTCTGTTATAGAGCTTAAAAACTTGCCTAAACAGTGGGTAGGAGCTCCTAAAGATTTTTTCTGGCTGTGTTTATTCAGACTTGGATATGTTGCCGCATGGAAAACCGAGGAGTTTGGGCCCATATTTCAGCCTTGTGGCTTAACAGGACAATCAGTCTACTATCAGCCTACAAAAGCAACAGTCTCTAATCCTGCACTTGGGGATGTAGAACTTGAGATAGGTAAAGACTGTGAGCTTATTAAGCTCACTCCTGATTATATGGGTATCTGGGACTTGATAACCAGAACTGCGGAAAGACTCTCTACTCTTGATGTGGCTATTGATATGAGTATCGTGAATAATAAGGTTCCTTTTATTATGGGTGCTAAATCAAAGCCGATGGCTCAGATGATTAAGAAAATCATGGACAAAATCAACAGAGGAGAGCCGACTGTTGTTTTTGATGAGGTGTTCAGTGATGCCAATTCAGGCAAGCAGTTAAAAACCTCAGATAATCCTTTTTCGGTCTTTGATAGAGAACATTTAAAAAACTCTTACATCACTACAGATCAGTTAAAGGATGCACAGACAATCCTTAATCAATTTTATAATGAGATAGGTATTCCTACAGTACCCTACCAGAAAATGGAGAGAATGGTTAACGAGGAGGCCCAGTCTCAGAAAGTAGCAAGCTCTGCGAGGCTTGCTGTATGGCTTGACTGCCTGACTGATAGTTTTGATAAGTATAATGATATGTTTAAAACTAACATCAAGGTAGTGCCGAGATTTTTAACAGAGGAGGGTGAGTCTAATGAGCTTAGCGAAAGTGACAACAATAGGCTTTGAGGAGCTGTTAAACAGAGATAATGATAGTCTTTTCTCTGATGCTATATTTCCCTCCTCACTTGACAGAGATAACCTTATCTCAAGGATTTTACTGCGCTCAGGTGAGTTTGAGGTAGTATATAGCAATCCTGATTTTATGAAAAACGCTGTTACTACCTGGGCCAAGAGTTATTATAGGACTTTTGAAAAATGGGCTAATGCTTATTTTGCAGACTATAAGCCTCTTGAAAACTATAACCGCACAGAAATCTGGGATGATAAGGTTGATAATACGGATACTACAGAGGCACACTCAGGCATTGAGGGAAGCACTACCAATAAAGTATCTGCATATGATACTCAGGATTTTTCCAATAAGGGCCAGGATGATACAAAGAGTAAGACTGACTCTAATGGCACATCGGTTCTTGATGGCAAAACTCATCATGAGGGTAATGTGTACGGAAATATTGGTGTAACTACTTCACAGCAGATGCTTGAGGCTGAGTATGAAGTATCACGTTTTAACATCTATGAGCAGATTGCTGACCTCTTTATAAAAGAGTTTTGTATCTGCGTTTACTAAAAGGGAGGATTATATGAACGATTTTCTTTTTAAGTATCCTCACACAGATATGCAGGAAATCAATCTTGATTATATCCTCAAAAGGATAGCTCAGATTGAGGCTCAGATTGCTACTATCAAAGAGGAGATAGAGGGAGAAATCTTTCAATGGGTACAGGAACAGCTTGCCCCTTATCAGGCACAGCTTGACGCACTCATTGAGGAGGTTAATCAGCTTTCTGAGAATGTTGACGAGACTCTTGCGGCATATGATGCCAGAATTACAGCAATTCAGCAGGGCCTTAATCAGCAGATAGCGGCTATTGAGAGGGAGTTACAGGATGCTGTTACAGCACTGTCCTCTTTAATGGACACTAAAATCGAGTCAAACAACATCTGGCTCTTAAATGAAATCTCCGAAAATGTAGGCAGTCTGTTTATGGTAATCAACCCCTTTACAGGTGAGTCAGTATCAATCCAGAGCATGGTTGATACCTTGGCCGCATTCCATATTACAGACGGAATTACCTATGATGTAATGGCCCAGAGAGCTCTTACTTATGCACAGTTTAATGCTCTTAACATTACATACTCTGACCTGCTCCTGCATGGTCATAGCTTATATCAATAAAACATAGGAGGAAAAAGTTATGTCTTTAACACCTAATTTTGGATTTAACATCCCTGACAGCACTGATATAGTTAACCTGCTTACTCAGTGCTATCCAAATTTTAACATTGCAGATACTGCATTGCAGGCAATTAAAGAGACAGGTGTGACTCAGGCTACAGAGTCAAAAGCCGGAACTGTACACAACATCGTGAGAAATGTATCAGCTTGCTCTCTGCTCTGGTTCACTGCTACATCAAACTTCACTACAGGAGATACTTTTACTGTAGATGGTTCCCCTGTTTCTGCTGTTAAGGTATCCGGTGCCGGACTTGAGACAGGTGATTTTGTTATCAATTCTAATGTGCTTGCAATCGTTAAGGGCTCTGTTCTTACAGTGCTTGCGGGAGGCGGCTCCTCGCAGGTTGAGGCGGCTGATGTTGATTATGATAATCAGAGCTCCGGCCTCACTGCTACGGATGTTCAGGCAGCTATTGATGAGGTAGTAGCAGATGTTGACTCAATTGATGCCAATGTCAGCACTTATGTATCAGGCACTATTGCCGCAGGAAATACCTCTATCACTCTTACAAGTGCCGCAATTTTGACTACATCCTTTATAGATATCTATTTCAAAGATAAGCTCATAGCCCCTACCAACGTAGTAGTGACAGCAGGCTCAATCACAATTGAAATTAACGCTGAGACTACAGCAACAGATGTAGCTGTAAGAATTGCTAACTTATAGGAGGTGAGTTTATGGCATGGATTAGAGCAATGTCACCTGATAAAAAGTTAACTGTACTTTATGACTCAGGCACTTGGTTTGTTGATTATGATAACCCCGGAGGTTATACCTATAGCGGTTATAATGTTCTTCCGGCAGTAATCAATTCCTCAAGTTTTCAGATTAACTCAAGTAACAGCACTGTATGTGCTATTGGTATCAGAAATGCTGTTGATTTAACGGATGTATCGGTTATTAAAGTGCGCTGCTATGCAACAGGCCCCGCTACATTCTGTAAAGTCGGAGTATGGGCCTCCAAACTGCTCTCAGACACTCCTGAGGCATTTACAATAGTACCTAATGATACAGGTTATGTAGAGATAACTGTAGATGTATCTGCTCTTACAGGCTATCATTACATTGCTTGTCAGTCTGCTAAGGCATCTGGAGCAATTGCATATTTTGAAAAAATATCACTTGAGTAATTCATCTGAATGGCCCCGGTTAACAGCCGGGGCTTTTTGTTTGTTAAATACTTGACCCATTCAGTCAATGTACTATGTAGCAATGCAACA
>AUXO010171632.1_pt1 | contig 13918 bp, 13 predicted proteins | sample 768731 | NCBI WGS metagenome assembly AUXO01 (sample SAMN02715735, study PRJNA202380) | gut metagenome | biome: sheep rumen | host: Ovis aries | place: New Zealand: Palmerston North | reverse complement strand
CCATTCCGGTACAACATGAAAAGAGCCCTGCACCGGGAGTTGGTGAGAGCTCTCTATGTGAACATGTTATGGTGATTATACTATGACACCTGATCTGAGCAGGTTATCTATCTCAGCCTTCTCTTCATCAGTTGCGACAATGTTGTTAAGTTGGAATTCATTGAGTTTAACGAATCCGGTCATCTGTCCTAACTGTCTCATCTGATTAGCAGGTACGCCTTTGAGTTTATCGTATCCACCCGGCTTATCGGGTACAACTGTATCTATGATAACATATGCGTTCATGTTACCGCACATACCTGAGTTACCGCTCATGCCACCTGTTTTGTTTATATCAGGTTTAGCACTTGCAACAGATTGTGCCATAGAAGCTACGCCACCTGTTAACATAGCAGGATTACCTGACATAGCACCGAGTGCTAATGTACCAGCACCTGTCATCAACGATGTATATGTTCTACTGAAGTCACTCGCTGATAACGGAAGTGTGAAACCTACATTACAAGTATATTGATATAACACAGCATTCATAGCACCTTTGATTACAGTTACTTTAGCGACAGCAGTTCCAGTAAGAAGCTCAACTCTATAATCGACTTTAAGAGTTGCCCCCATAACTTCATCAGCATCAAGATCAACAAGACCTACAAAAGGTAAGTACATACTTACTTTCGTATAAGGTGCGTAATCCATAAAGTTACCAAATTTTTCAGGTAATACTATGGATCCCATCGAATGATCCTGGAACAGATCACTTACTATATTACCGCTTGCAGGTGAACAGTTGTAGTTACCACATATGATATCGCTTGATCCGCTCGCAGCGCTTATGTTCATAGGATATCCAATGAGTGATATTAAAGCCTCACTCGGATCATTTTTGAATGGGTGAAAATTATCTATAAAATCCTGTGACCATAGTTTAGCTCCAAGAGCCGATAGATTACCTGCGCTAACTTTATAGATTGTAAACAATCCATAGGCGCCGGTTGCGCTAACAAGTTTAGCGTCAGGGGTTCCAACGTACAGATCTTCGTCTTTTACTTTGGTGGCAATATTTTCTCCAGCCTGTGCTATAGTAAGAGGAACATCTGTTAAAGTCTGCTGATTAGGAATATCCCAAGGATATACGCCAACAGTCGGAAACAAGACATCAGCAATAGCAGGTATTGAACTTACCAAGTCATCAACCGAAGAAGGATTTAATACAAATGTTCTTTCTCTATCACGATCAACAGATGCTGAATCGTCATTGACAGTTGCAACATCATATTCATCGAGTATAAGTTTATCTTTAATGCTTTGATCAAATGTAGGAGAATACACATAATGTTCTTCAGAATGAGAATTATTAACAGGTATAAATAATTCATAATTATCTGAATCAGTTATTTCTTCAGCCGTCATATCATCGAAAAATGGATTGATTCCAACACCATCTCCATGCAATCCATACAACAATGAAATCCATGGATCGACTATAGAGGCATTCTGATAAGGAACACCCGACATAGTAATGTCACCCTGAGAATTATTTACAAAAGATGAATCGGTTCCATATCCATCAAAAGGTGTTGTTAAACCGACACCTTCATGATTAATTCCTCCAATATTCAACCAACGTACATATTGAAGTTTCTCTAAGTTAGTCGGATCCGTTCCTACATTTGACAAATATGATTGCAACTCAAACCAAACTCTCAATTGGCCGCTCATAGTGCCACTTGTAACAGTTAGAGCAAAATGATCGATGGACGGTTGTATATGATCACCATTTCTATCAATGCCATCACCTAAAAGTAATACGTATGGAAGTATTTTATGATTTACTTTATTACGCACGTAAGCAACATAGGTTGATTGATGTTCAGAGGCGAGAAAATCATTAAACTTATCTGTATATGGATAATGTAAATCTTCAGGAACTATTAAAGTGTTTTTAGTTACCAAACCTAATTGATACAATGCATCACCCACCGAAGAATTAAATGAGTCTATATCATTATATTCAATATCTATTGATTTATCGATGTCAACGTCCATAGTCATATCTTCATTCGCCAACAGCGTAGCAAGATCTTTGGATCTTTGGAAAACTTCATTACTCAATTTAATTGCTAATGAAGTAGCTGCTGAACCACCTGTGATCATAGTAGCATTTGCAAGGGCAGTTTTAAGAGCATCTCCTTGCATAGTGAACGTTTTCTTACACCAATCTTTTAAACTTTGTTTAGTTAATTCAAGTCCTACTCCGACAGGACCGGATCCGGGTTGCAAAGCACCATACTTTCTCAACATTTGTATAACTTCAACAGGATCGTCGATCTCAACATCTTCAGCAAGTAAAGTAGTGCTTATGAGTGTTTCAGCTTGCATACCAGGCATTGTTACGCCAACTAACGCCTGACATAACGTTGATGCCACTGAATCAAGAAACTGTTCCTGAGTAGGTTCAGGTATATCCCAAGCAGGTACCTTAACAGGCTCAGCGTTGGTAAGATATCCGAGCCAATTCAAATATGAAGGTAAGTATTGATAGATAAAATACATGAAATCCATTATAACGATCCTCCTCCTCCTGCGACTGTAAGTACGTAGGTCAAATTAGAATTAAAAGCGTTTGCTGATGGAAATGCAATTGTTTTCTGTGAACGATAATTTAACATTCCCAATTCACTATCAACCAAATAAGGATTAGTAGCGTTTTCAGCCCTATCGATAATGGCATTCATGCTCAATAAGGCCGATCTATGTGACATAAGAGGATCCACGTGACAGTTGTACTGAATACGACCGCCTGTAAGAACCTCTGCTTTTGCGTAGTAGTAACGATGAAAATCGCTGATATAAATGTAGTTTACATTATCCCACCCGGCAAATGTTCCTACAATGATAGAAGGATTTATTACATCATCAGCGTCATCTTTTATCTTAACGTCAGGTATGGCTTTGATCTGATTAAGCGCCTTGGTAATCTTACGATTATCACTTGACGTTGCATATAGTATAACGTTCATATTTACCTCCTAAATAAAAATGGGGTGCGTTTCCACACCCCATTTAGGTTAACGATCAACCTTCACCCGATGTTTCATCTGCGATGTAGAATACTACGAAGTTTTCGTTAAGATCGTTGTAATACTGACAATCGTACTTGTTGAAGTAGTTGGTAAACTCAGCCTTAGCATTGTAGTTTGCCGTAGTACGTCTGTCTTCGTTACAAATCATAACAGCGTCATGATCGAACATTACAGCGAGAATACCGTCTGCTTCGATAGTCTTTCCGCTTGCAGTTTTGATCTTGATCTTCGATACAGAATCGAAACCGTAGTCCGTACCGGAACCCTGCCAGAAAGGAACAACCTCGCCCTTAGGAAGTGATACAAACTCATTGTGGAAAGTATCGGCCTCAAGGTAAACTTCCGAACCTTTAACGAAGTCGGAAAGAAGGATTACGTGAAGAAGATCACGAGGAGTGAAACGATCATATCCGCCGATATTATAAATCGTAGAGATAGATGCAAGTCTATCTTCGGTAAGTCCCATTTCCTTAGCAGCGAAACGGTAGAAGTCTTTCGAGAACAATGCCTTGTCAGCAGTAAGTGCTACGTAATCCTGAGCGGTAGGATCAAGTACTTCGTGGTTGTACTTGTAAAGCAAGTTGATTGCTCTCACGCCGGTGTTGTCACCGTAAGCACCTGAGTTGAACTCATCGTAAAGAGTTTCACCGATGAAGTTGTTGATGGTAGACATAACAAGTCTTTCGATACGAAGGCTCATGGCCTTATCAACCGCATTCATGATAGATGTGGTGAAACGGTTAAGCTGATTAGCGTTCTGGAAACTCTCCTTAACCTGCTTGTCGGTAAGAGAGATCGGGATCTCGAACGTAACTTTGCTGTTGAAGAATTTAGCGGTAACGGTAGGTTTGTAGAAAATGTTAGGATCATAAGACTCACCGTTTGTAAGTTCCCATGATTCATTTTCTGTTGCTTCAGGCATTTCTACGTGGATCTTTTCAAGCACAGAACCAAACTCCCATGCATCACGAAGAACTGAAGCACCACGTCCTTTGTAAACTCTATCGTCGAAATACATCTTACCAACCTGGTTGATGAGGCTCTTTACATAATTATCAACCTTTTCAGCGTCAAAGATGGCTGAGCCGATATCTACAAGGTTAGAAAGGTCTTCCTGTACGACAACAGTTTCACCAAGGATTTCTCCAACGATTGTGTTAGTAAGTGTGTAAAGCTGTTGAACTGTCATAATTGTTGACCTCCTATAAGTATAGTTCAATGGAATTTTGTTAATTATCCTATAATTATTATATGATATAATATTAATTATGTCAACTTATTCATAGACCTTTAAGGTTAAGAATTTGTCAATGTCCTTAAGCATTCTATCATATAAATTGTTCAGAGCACGTAAGCGCAACTCACTCTCTATCATCTGCTGTGTGGTAGTGACACCGATGTTACCGGATATATGACTGTTACGTGTCATAGTGGATCCTTTATGATAAGTATCCGTGTGAGAGTTTTCGCTATCAACTCTCTGTCCAAGAGTATCAGTAGAAGATCCTACCGATATACTGTCCTGATCAGATGCAACCAATGATGCACTGTCGTAAGGCGCTACTGAATGAGTATTTGTATCAGAATGTCCACCACGTGTGTTCTGCTGTTGACCTGTGGTAGTCTGACGAGCTCCATACTCAGTAGAGTCATAACCGGATCCCGCATCAGTTGTAAGTTCGGTTCTATCATAGTTGTCGATGGGATTGTATTCAGCATATAAAGCATCTTTAGCACGTGACCAATCTTCACCATAGTAATCGTTGATCAAATTGCCTATGAAGGCTTCGCCTACGGTGGTAACTACACCGTTTTCGGTGTAGTTCCTTACCAAACTGTTTGCTGTCTTGTCACCGCTGTGGAAGTAGTACATGACACCCATTTGGGCCGCCGTACAATCAACATCTTCATCTGATAGGATATCCAGGTATTTAAAGATACCACCATCAATCATCAGATTCGGCATCGCCTGATTCATCTTCATTGTCATTGTCCTCCTTCTCTTCATCGTCATCGAAAGCGCCTTCAACGATCTGATCCGCTGCTTTTTCGATTATGGTTTCAATCGCCTCTTCGACTTTATCTACTGCATCTTCTGCAACAGTTTCGGGTTCTTCTGTATCAGTTTCAGCAGTCTCTTCGTTTCCGATTTGATCATCTTCTTCTGCAACCGTCTCTGTCTGCGGTTCAATGTTGATTTGTCCATCTTCCGGTTCCTCCGTAGTTTCTTCCTGATCGCCAACAAGTTCGTCTTCATTGTATTTAGACCATGAACTGTTGAATTCAACCGAGATATTAAGACCGTATTTTTCATTGACCGCTTTACAGAAATTCTGTCTTTCTTCAAGCATGGCATCAATCAAAGGTCTTAAAGGATCGGTGTCAAGTTGTGTTTCATCATCGGTAAGTCTTTCACGCTTCATATTGAATGTGGATTGAATACCGATCTTCTGATATAACATACCGAGTATGTACTGTTGAGCTTCGATCGACTGTGTAATGTAATTTGAAGCGGAACCAAGTAGAGGATTGGCACCGACTTCACTCTCAAAACCACCTGATACCATGGATCCAGCCTTACCTGCTTCGATCTGCTTCATGAAGGTTTCAGCACTCTCTTTATCAGCATCGCTATCGCCTGTGAATACAAACATAGCGCGGAAATTGATGAGTGCTCTTATGAAAGTAACTTCGGCTTCGGTCATCATGGCAGCGTACTTTTCAAACAAAGGTAACATACCTCTGTTAAGAGGATCGTTACGGAAAAGCACACAATCTTTACCGATTTCGAATTTCTTATCAATAGCAGGTTCTGCCCATGGATTGTTTACCAAAACGTTCTTTGCTCTGTAATAGAGATCGTAAGGCGGAGCCCATGATCCCCACAAAGCAACTATTTCACCATGGTATTCAGTTGCGATACCGTAACCGTTTATCTGATGAATAAGTTCCAATTCACGTTCCGGCATACTTTCCGGTAAGTTGTTCCATTTAAACATGGTTAGCGTTCTGTTGAGCCAATCCATAACAGTACTGGACTGGCTCTTTGTTTTAAACGCTAAGCAGTCTTCGATCGAATTGGAATTATAAAGTTGTATACCGTCCAATTTATCGAGCAAGTTCATAATGAACCTCCTTATCTGCTTATTTTAATACCTACTGTGTAAGTTGTAGGATCTGTCCAATCAAGGGTGTGATCCGCTTTATCAACAGTAAAGTTGTAAGTTGTGTTTGCTGTTGTAGCAGGTGCGATCGTAATGGTGTAACGATTGCTGGGGAACGTTCCGATCATCACGCACATCAATACAGGCTCATTTGAAAGTGTCTTGTCAGCATCAGTTACCAATACATTACAGTAAGCAACTTTCAACTGTCCTGACTTTAAGTCCGAACCTGATGACATACTGCTAAGGAAAGGAGCCAAACTGATTGATGCTGAACTGTTGACCTCAAGATCGGCTGATGTGGCACCTGTTGCTATGGTAGCGGAAGGTGCCTGCGAAACCAAACCCGTATAAGCGATATCGCTTACCTTATAGTCATTAAGAGTGACTACGTTAGAAGAGTTTGCATTGTGCCATCTGTAAGTTGTGTTATTGGTGAAATAACATAACTGAACTGACACGTTAGGAGATACTCCCGAAACGGCCGCATATACAAGAGGTCCAATTATCTTAGAACCGTTCTTGATCATAACAACCGAACCTGCCTCATATGCTTCATAAGCGGTAAGGAAAGCATCACGTGCGCCTTCAACTGTGCCTGCTGTTGCATAATCAGTGATATCAAATACGAATGTTGAAGAACCGGAACCACCTGAAGCGCTTACCTTGTCGTAGTAGATACTGTTGTTTTTGTTTACAGTAACCTTATACAGACTGATGTTCTCAGGATCGCTTTCTTCAGCACCTGCTTCAGAATGAACTCCGAAACAGAAAGTGATCGTATTAGCACCAACGCTAACTGATCCTGAATCGATAAATGTAGCACCTATGTACTCAACTACGGGTACGGGATCTGTGTTAATTTCGGGACCGATTACGATAGGTAAATCTCCACCAATCGGTAATGGAACAGTGGGACTTACAGCTACTTCGTTCTCTTCGTAATGGATCAAATTGAGATTGTTCATTACGATAGGTTTATCGAGATCCGAGAAGCAATCAAGTACTCTTGCGAAAACACCACCTGCGGTTACAGGTGTATCAGCGGTACTGTCTTTGATTGAAAGTCCATAAAAGTCGAGGATTCTATATCCTCCGTTTGCAGTTACACTTGACATAACTAACCTCCTTATACTTTGAGTTTCCAACCCGCAACGATGTGATTGCGTGTCATGGTTTTATGTGACTGTAAGTTGTCTTCGATGATCTTATCGATCGTTGTGTTGAAACGAGCAGCGATCTTTGTAAGAGTATCACCTTTGACAACGGTGTAGGTACGTTTTCCTACGGCGTTAGATGTTTCTATTGTGGGTACAAATGCAGGTGCATCTATTACATCATACTCAACCCAAGGGATCATACCATGTTTAGTCCAAGTACGGTAATTGCCGGACTTGTTACCTACATTACCAAGATTTGTGATCTGTACCTTGTTTTCGAATTTGGGCGTACACTCAACGACCTTACCGTCACCAATGTAGATACCGATATGACCGGGGATCCAAACAGCTTCACCAACCATGATGTTAGAGAAATCGTTTGAAACCATTTTGCAATAACGGTTCATCATAGCATCAGCACCGACATCAGGAACATTGTTTGAAACGTAGGTAGCACCACCGTATGTCTTATCAACGTTACCTGACCAACCCCACAAAATACCTTTGATCAAGCAAACACAGTCAAAACCAAAAGTATCGGCTGTTGCGCTTTCGATCATCTTCTTGCGGATAAGTCCTTCGGCTGTTGACTGTTTAACATACTGAGGAACTCCGTTCACTGTTCCGATATACTTATCAACAGGCTTACCGTTGTATTCCTGATTGTTCGTATATCTTACTTTGTTCTTGTCGTTAAGAGGCGCACCGAAACAACCTAACACATAAAGTGTTTTGTAGTTGGTAGCGATATCAATCGCTTTTGCAACTAATTCAGATGCTTTCATCTTTTCCTCCTTATTGAAATAGCGAGCGTATAACTCTTTTGCAAGATCCGCTCTGTATTTACGTTTATCGGGATCCTTTACACCCGATGGACGTTCAAAGTAAACCATAAAAGCGACCGCGATCTCTTCAAGGTCGGTCGAGTTTTTACATACTTCATAGACGTACTTGTAACCGGAAGATGTCAGTTCGGTCCATGCCCAGTCAAGCTGTGCTTGTAAATCAGAGATCGACACTCCGCGCGATTTACATAAATTATGTAAACCGGCCTTGCGACCTTTTGAGGTCCACTGGGCCAAACCGTAACCAACTGCGTCGGCATCAAAATCTAATGACGTATTTGGTTTAACCCATGTTCCGTTATCTACCTTAGCGGTGTATTCTTCGTCTGTCATATGCCATGCGTTCATATATGAATTTTGAGCGTTATTTGGTCTGAAATGAGACTCAACGTACCAATTACCTAAAATACCTGCTATGGCATAGTCGCTTAAACCTTTGTTACGGAAATATTCAATTATGGGTTTAACCAAATTATCGTCAACCGAAATTGTCATTGTTCTTATCCTCTGTTACGTGTTCCACCAACTTGCTGAGCATGTTGATGGCGTTTGTGTTATTGTTAATTGCTTCACTCATGATGATATAATCTGCGTGATATCTATCATTGAGTTCCTTGATATCTGCTTTCTGACTATCAAAAGTATCTTTGTAGCTTTTAAGCAGTTTTGTTACGAACACCATCAGTACGGCTACTACGGCAATAGGAAAACCGAAATTACCGATCAGATCACCGAAACCTGTAATGGTTTCTGCTGCTAATACGTACATGTTTGAACCTCCGTTAACATAATATTCTTTACTTTATTATACTGTATGATCTGCAAAATTTCAAGTAGTTGTTGACATTTTCACCGACCTCATTGTCCTGATAGAAAACTTTATCTCGTTTAAAGAATTCATTGATGGCTTTACCAAGTTTATCAGTCGGATTGAATATGTTTATGCGCCAATTCCTACGAGGATCGGGATCATCAGAATAAATGATATCAGTATCTTCATCTTGTATGGGTGTTGTCTTCTTGTGGAAATATAAGAACCTTATATTACTGTCAAGGTAACATAATTCACCCTGAATGATCTCATCGTTATACCAAATGAAGAATATCTTTCTGATATCTTTTGGTCTAATGTTACACCATGTAGGTAAGTGTGGATACATCGCCAACTGAAATCCTTCGCCACGGATCATGGCTAACTGAGGATTATCAAAGGCGAAGTAATATGAACTGTTCGTTTCATCGGTGTTCGGTACCGGAGGCATTATTTCCAATGCCACCTTCATATCACTATCACCGTACTTGTATACCTGGATCGTACCGGGTTCCAACTTATCAACTCTCTTTAATCCCATTTCCTTGAAATAGATCGAATCATTGGTGATTGTGTTAGCACACATATAAATCTTAACATCACGTCTGTACTTACGGATTATGGTTGATAAGATATTCATGAACGTTACGAACTCATTAGGATAATAAGATCCCATAGGAATGAACTCATCAAATAATACCGTAGTTACTTTAGGATATGAAGTTGATTTAGAGTGTTCGATATCTGACATCGCCATGGCATGACATAATGGATCCTTGTCATAAACAAAGGTACGTGTCTTCTTATCGAACTTTGCGAGATACCAAGCACCACTCTTAAACTGTATGCTATCCCATTCAGTTCCTTCGAGTTTGCCTTCATGAACCAAATTGGTCCACATCTTAGCAGCACGACCTCGCTTGAAGTCGGTATCCCAACGTCTTATAATAGCACCTTCCTGATCATACTTTAACTTATTATTCAGGATCTCCTCAAGGACGGCAAATGATTTACCGTCCGATCGTCCTGACATGAGTATGTTGTAAGGAGCATCTTCCTTTTTGATCTGTGTGAGATCGCACACATATATCTCTTGTCCGTCTTTGTTGATTACTTTCTTTAACATGTTAAAACCTCTTCTCTGGCACCTAATAACATAAGGTACACGTTTGTCATAGTTAAGTTGTAAGAACTCTTTTCCATGTTGATACCTGAATTCGGTTCCATGTGATAAACGGTTCCTTGATAATCGGTGATATCCGCTTCTATGGCATCTTCGTCATCAAGGTATGTTGCTATAAGTCTACCACTATATTCTTCAGGAACTTCCATAAAATTAGAAAACTTATCAAAAGCATTTTCATAATCTTCCATGAACCATTTAGATGTTTTCTTCTTATTAACACCTGCTATGGTACATTTAAGAGCCCAATGTTCTTCCTGATCATTCCAATACTCAATGAGATATCTCTTAGCACCAAGTGTTTTAAATCGACGTGCATATAAATGACCTTCGGGAGTGTCGTTTGCTTCATCGTCCCATACACCAAGTGGTTTACACTTTCCTTTGATGGTCTTAGGCATTACTCTATCTACACTTATTTTATGATATTCACAGGCCGTAGTCAATTTATTAAGGATCCACTCGTTATATCTATCGAAGTACTCTTTATGGTTTTCATCATTGAGATACTTAACACTATCGGTATCGCTGTATATGTAATCCTCTTTGAGTTCAAGGATACCTGTCCATAAGTTCCTACGAGCCCAAGCGGTTACAAATACACCCCAAGGGTAGAATAAGAAACGTTTCTTGCTATTATTGTAACGGTGTAACTGTTCTTCCATATCACCGTCTTTACGTTCCCATGATGTTTCATATTCTATGAGATCGTTAATAATGTCGGTCACGGTCATTCCGTAGCAACTATTCGTATTAGCCTTAGCCAGTTGGTACTCCGCTTCCATTCCAACCACGTCTTTCAGCGTGGTCTTCTTTTCATAGAAATCCAGCACACATTTAACGAAGGGTGTCGGCAAATAACCTGCTCTGTAAATGTATCCACGTCCGAAATTCACTTCGTCCCATTCATACACTCTACTGATTATTTCCCAATCCACGTTGGTTATTGTGGTGTAACACTCTTCACAATCAACAACTCTACCGTTATCGATAGTGCAAATGTCACGCTTTTCATTAAGTACGTAACGTTTGTTTTCGCTGTTAATGGTCCAACATTTAGATGCTGATAGGTAATGTTCAAAAGTTATCTTGCTACGCAATCCCGTGAAATGAACGTTGAAAATGAGTAAGTTATTCTTACTCTTTTCTATGAGATCCTTTTCATCACGTATATGATACTCTTCGCCTCTACTCATGGGGTAGCGTTCCGAGATCATGACCGTAGGATACGATGAAGTGAAGTCTCTTGAATATACTCTATTGTGTGTGAAGTAACAATTTAAGATGCTTGCATGTGTGAAACCACCCTGAAAAGCATCTTTGAGCATATCATATTCATCAAGATCGTTGATCTGTAATGCTTTCATCAACTGATGATATGCTTTCTTATTGGCTTCGCTGAAACACTCTGCTCTACAAGCCTCTCTTACCTTTCCGGTTTTCGTCATAGGGATCTTGACTATGTTGTTATCGTAATGTTCCATTTCTTCCTTAATATAGTTCATTACGCAAATAACGTCATAGATACAGTAATCAAGTTCTTTGGCACTAAGTTTTGTATGTGGTGTTCTAAGTAATTCGTAGTCAAGATCGCCTACTTTCTTGGCTACTTTATACTTAACGAGATCCTTACATGTCTGTTCAAGTGAGCAACCACTTAATGCCAATGAACATCTATATTCGATACCGGTATCTGTAAGAGCTCTTAAAGGTTGACGTAATTCACGAGCGAATATGTTACGCCATGTGAAATGATGCTGAATGAATTGGAATTCGTATGCGAGATTGTGCACGTATACCGGAAGTCTTTTGTGGAAACCTAAATGGAAATGTTTACGGACCTTTTCCATGGCATCATCAAACTCTTGCCATGTACGTCCGTAAGTAACATAACCATCTATACCAAACTGCCATATATACATTATAGATGCTTTCTTATCAAATACTCTGAATGAAGAAACCTCTATATCAAAAGAACAGGGTAGGTTAATGTATTTAATAGTTTCGAGGCTACCGTCTATCCATTCGCGCTTTCTTACTGTTTCATAGTCGCCTATGGATTCAAGAAGTTCCTCTATGCTATTCACTAACTTACCCTGTGATTGGAACATTTAATTACCTCTTAGAAATTGAATGGGTTCCCTGATGCAGTAGGTGCTTCAATGTCACCCAAGTTACCTTTGATCTTAGCAAGTATTTCCATTGGATCCGTCATACCTTCTTTGATGTATGACATTACCTGTTTGATGTTCGTTCCTGACTGATACATCACATCAGGACTTACTTTGTTTGATAGGAATAACGATGGATCTGTGTCACGGATCTTATCGATTATATCCCATATTTCTTTCTGTGCCTGTGGCGTTAATTTGTTATAATCAGGATAATTGAGTACGTCCTGAGCCACCTGCTTAATGTACTGATTGTATCCGGCAACCGTACTTGTTATGGTTTCACGATAACCAACGAAGTGTCCTTCGTCATCGTATAACTGTCGAGCAAAGTAGTCGCGGTAAGTGCTATACACTGAACGTGCTTCACTTATACTTAACTGACCAACTCTCTTGTCGTAGAGATCAGGTCGAGCCTCAATCCTTGCTTTAACAGTCTTCATGGGGTGTGGTTCCATGCCCCTACGTTCAAAGGCTTTGGAACTTATTGCATATCTACGTTTAAGTTCCGATATAGCCGGACGTAACTGCTGTAAGGTTGCTTTGTTTACATCGATCGAATAGGCCTGTCGTTTATTCATGGTCCTCTTCCTCCTCTGCTGCTGTGAAATACAAATCACGATAATAACTACACATCTTTACTGAATTTGCCCAACTTCTTGAAAGCTCATCACGTTCTTTCTTAGTAAGATGAAGATCAAATTTCACCTTCTGCATTTCCTCTTTAAGGTCCTTGATGATGTTTCTAAGTTTGGTGTTTTCAGTTAAAAGACCTTTATTTTCCTTCACGAGACGATCCGTAAGAACTCTTAAATCTTTGTTCTCATTCAAGAGATCATCTTTAAGACCTCTTAAATTATCTTCACAGAACTCAGATAATTCTTTGCGGTTCTTCAGGAATTCATTCTCGGCTGAAAGACGTTCATTATCCTCTATTAAGTTGTTAATGATCTCGGAAGTTACCGGATCCAATTTGGTTGCTATTGTGATACCATCGGTATCGACAAATCTGAGTACGTTTGATCCATAGATGTTGTTTAGTGATTTCATGTGGGCCTCCTGTTCTACGCTTCAAATTCATAATCAGCGGTGTGAGATTCGATCTGTTCATAAGATACTACGAAGTAGTAATAACCTTTTTCCTGGTTGTGTAGTTTCGGCTTAATTGGCATTATACCATTTTTCTCACATTCATGCAAGTAAGCGAAATACTGTAATTCTTCTACCCGGAAATCCATATCGCTACGAAAGTATCCTACAGATCCTCTCTTGATCCTGGGTTTTAATAATCTCCATTGAGTGCTTGTGTAAGGTTCAGTTGATCCAAGGTTTGTGGTTTGATTCATGATGGCTACCTCCTATTGATAAGCCAATTATACCCATTAATAATTAACATAGAATTAACCATAAAATTACTCTCACCAACTCCCGGTGCAGGGCTCTTTTCATGTTGTACCGGAATGGGAATTCCGATCCGCGCGATGGGACACGCAATATGCAATCC
>AUXO012321119.1_pt1 | contig 13919 bp, 14 predicted proteins | sample 768731 | NCBI WGS metagenome assembly AUXO01 (sample SAMN02715735, study PRJNA202380) | gut metagenome | biome: sheep rumen | host: Ovis aries | place: New Zealand: Palmerston North | reverse complement strand
AATATTTTTTTATTATCAACACTAAAAAATCCAAAAATAAACATAAATATTTTTGCTTTAATAAATATTAATCCTGATGAAAATAATTCTAAAAATCTCTTCATATATTCCTTCCAATTCAATTGTTATTATACCATAAAAAAGTAAGATATTAATTCTCACTTTTTATTATTCTTTTTTCTATTGTATATGATATTACATCAGATATTATAAATACTATTGCAAATAGCATAATTGTTTCTAAAAAATTTACTTCAATTAAATTATCAAATAATAATTTAAATGGATAATTTATTAATAATATACTTACTAAATAAATAAATATTATATTTCTACTCCATCTTTTTAAATGTCTATTTATTTTAGCGGGTATCTTTTTACTTATAAAGTATACAATATTATATATAACAATACATAGACACATATTCATAAGTCCACCATATAAATTCATGTGATAGAAAGTAAATGGATGTTCAAAATCAATTAATGGTCCTCCACTAACAACAAACTTAGAATAATGTATCATTAATAAGTATATTGTTATAAATATAAATGTTGAGAATAAATAAAATAAATCTTTTTTATCTTCTATTACTTCTCTATAAATATAACCTGTTATAGGAAATATTATCCAAGCTAAGAAAGAAAAACTTTCATAATTTGAACTTGAATATATAATAGATGTTAAACTACCTAATATAATATTTGAATCTATATTACATTTAACAGTTAATAAAGTGTTTATAATTGAAAATAATAAACTAATACCCCATAAGAATTGAGTATTAATATCATACTTTTTAACAACATACATAAATAAAAATGTTAATGATATAAACGTAAATATATTTGCTTTAAATAGATATTCTAATAGTAAATCATTTTCCTTTTGAATAAAAAATATTATTGAAAAACATACTATATTTATAAATAAAGATATAACTATTGAATAGAAAGATGATTTTAACAATTTTTCATGAGTATATTCTTTTTCATAAATACTCATTCCTAGAATAAATAATATTGGTGGATATACAAATGGTTTTGATAAAAAATCTAATATATTTGCTATTATAATATTGTTTCCATTATAAAGAGTACTAGATACATAACCTAGTACAAATAATATAATACAAAAACTTTTAATAATATCTTTTATTTTTTTCATCTTACAATTTTTTATAAGAGTTTTCTTGTACTGATAATTCTTCTAATTCATCAATATTATATGGGATATTAACTTTAAATGAATTATTTAAAGTATATTCTTTCATAAATATTAATTCATCATTAATAAATAATAATCCATATACTTTACCCTTCTTATTCAATTTGCATATTCTTATTCTATCTGTAGGATTATAATTTAAACTTAAATATGATCTTACATCCATATATATTCTTTTATCAAATTCAGATAGTAAATATTTATTTTTAAATTCTACACTTTCATATTTAACTTGATCTAATTTAATATGTAATTTTTCTTCGCATTGTTTTTTCTTACTATCAAAATACTCTTTTAATAAAGTATCTTCATTATCTTTTCTTGCTCTAAATAAACCAAATGAATTTAAACTATCAAAATATTTAATAGCACTCTTTTCATCTATTACACTTTCAAATTCTTTATCAAAAACACTTCTCAATAATAAATCTTGTGTTGCATCTAATAGCTTATCATTTTTTATTCTCTTTTTATTATTTCTTAACATTTTATTTAATTTGTATCTAAGTGATATATATGTATTCACACCATATTTTCTATAAAACTTTTCTACAAATTTACTATCTTTAGCAATTAATGAATCAAAAAGATTATCTCCTAGAATATACTCTAATTGATCTGCTATACAAGCATTTTCATTATAATTACTTATATTATTAGCATCAAAATTATACTCATATCCATTATTATGACTAGATATATTTTTATTAAATACTTCGATTGTTTTAGCTTCTGCTATACCTTCAACTAAACCTTTTCCAAGTAATAAATTATATTCAAAACTATCTTTACCTGTTAAAGCATGTATTATTTCATGAAAGAATGTTTCTTCTTTATATTCATCTGCTCTCACATAAATAGTATTACTCTTAATATGATATGCAGATGATGATCCATATATACCTAAATTTCTTAATTTATCTATTCTCTTAATTTTTAAATTTAATAATTTAGTTTGTAGTTCTTCTCTAGTAAAACGTGTATTTAATTCACCCATTCTATCTAATGCTTTTTCTATTATTAATTTTCTTTCTCCACCAGTTATTTCAACTACATTTTCTGGTTGGTTCATAGGTGTAAATTTTGAATGATACAAATATTCATCTTTATATAAACCATTTTCGTCTTTAACTTTTTCAATTAGTTCTTCTTCTTCTATTATTTCGAAGTCTTTACCTTTTTTATAACAGAATAATTCATGATCTAAACTATTAAAATAAATTATATGTTTTTTATCACAAACAAACTCATCTACAAGTAGATAAATATCTCCATTGTATACAACATTAATAAATTCTCCATTAACAATTCTTTTTAATAGTTTGTTCATTTTACACCTCTATTATAAATATAGTATATCACAAAATGCTTATTATCTTCAATATTTGAAATATTTTTGATATAATATTTTTGGTGAACAATATGATACTAAATATATGTGACAATTCAAATATATTAAATATAGTTAGGTATGCAAAAATAGTAATAGATGTTATTAAAATTGCAGTACCTATTATATTAATATTAATGATTAGTTTTGATTATACAAGAGCAATAATTAAAGATGATAATGATTTACTTGCTAAAGCAAATAAAACTGTTATTAGAAGAGTTATTGCTGCTGTACTTATATTTATGGTGCCTACTGCTGTTGGAATAATAACAAGATTATCTAATCCTGAACAAGGAACAGCATTTGCTTGTATTAGAGATGCTACTATGGAAAATGTTATTGCCGCTGCTGCAAATGAAGCAATAACCTCTCTTAACAAAGCAAAAGAAAGTTTAGATAGAAATGATTATAATTATGCTATACAAGCTATAAATAGTATGCCTAATTCATCTGAAAAAACAAAATTAGAAAATGAAGCAAGTACTGTATTAAGTTATATAAAAATAAGTGAGGCAATTAGTCAATTAAAAACTAAATATGATGAAACTTTATATAAACAAATAACAGATAGTATTAAAAAAATTCAAGATAAAAGTGTACAGGATAAATTATATAAAGAATTAGAAGAAGCTGGCAAAGGAAGGCCTTTAAATTCTCAACCTGGTACTCATCAAGCTACAACTGGTAAATTAACATATTATGTAAATATCCCAGAAAATGCAACTACTAATATGCCACTTATAATGTACTTACATGGTGATGGTGGTAATAGCCAAGCACCTAGTACACCACTTCATAAAGCAGCTGTTAAATATTTTGGAAATAACTTTCCATTTATTATAGTTGCTCCAGCTGGTGGTATGTGGGCTGAAACAAGTGGAAGACTTGCAGAATTAAAAAGTATTATTGATACTGAATGTCAAAAATATAGTTGTGACAAATCTAAGATATCAATTACAGGTCACTCAAGAGGTTCAATCGGAACATGGCATATGGTAAATAATTATCCTAATTTTTTCCATTCGGCTGTACCAATTAGTTGTGGTTCTTATTCAATAACACCTTCACATTTTGTCGGAACTAAGATTAGAGCTTACGCTGGTACATCTGGTGAAGCAGAACAAAGATATAATAGTGAAATGAGAAGAAACGTAGATAAAATTAGAAAAGCCGGTGGTGATGCAACATTCTATTCATTACAAGGCAAAACCCATGGTACTTCTGTTGCTGCTGCATTATCACAAGAAACATTATTATGGATGATACAATAAAAAATATCCTCACATTGAGGATATTTTTTCATAATATTATTATACTATACTATTAACCTAAATGAATAGTTTGAGTATTACTTAATCTATTAGAAGTATTAACTAATTGAACATAATAACTAGCTACTTGATATGTTGATAGTGTTTGACGTTCTAAGTTATCTGGCATAACACTATTTACATAACCTTCATCCATTCCTTTAGAAATGGCTATTTGTTTTAATTCGGATAATTCATCATAATCCATTATATAATATGCGTCTCCTTCACCAGGAACTTCTAAATGCATAAAACTATTCTTATTAACAGCAGTTGTATATAGTAATCTACCATTAAAAGCATCAAACATTGTATAGTAATAACCTGTTATATTTTTATTTTCATCAGTTACAAAATTAACATATGTTTTTACAATAGTTATTTTTTCATAACCATCATGATCAATATATCTAAATACTTTAAACATATTATATGGTAATGCTTCATCTTTTACTATACCAAGAGAATTAACTGCTTCTTCTACATTAGTAGTATCACTTTCTAAATGAAATTGATATTTGTATATTTCTTGTTCTATTTCTGCAACTTCTCCATTATATTCTTCTTCAATATACATTTCATTTGTTCTTTTTTCTCTTGCATCTTTAGCTAAAGTTCCTATACCATGTAAAGATGTTAAAGCAAGTACAAAAGATAAAAATGTTAATATAATATCTTTATCAATTCTAGTTTTTTTCTTCATGATTTTCCCCTCTCAAAAAGCCTATATATTATACCACTTAATGATAAATTTTACAATCACAAAAAATTATTATATAATTTAATTGTAATAGGAGGTTTCATATGAGTGGTTTTAAAACAGTAAAATGGAATAGTTTAATAAACTTAATTATATTCTTTGCACTTGGTTTATTATTATTAATATTCCCTATTGAATCTTTAAGTATTGGAGGATATCTAATAGCTAGTATATTCATGTTAGCTGGCGCTGGTAACTTAATTAGAGTGTTCAAAAACAAAGGAATTGAAACAAATGGAGATATATTCTATGTAGTATTTGGTATTGCTTTAATAGCATGTTCAATATATATGTTTATAGATCCAACATGGCTAATTAAATTAATAAATGTTGTTATAGGAATTATTATTGTATTAGCATCTATTATGAATTTTATGAATTTGATTCAGTATAGAAAAAATAGAACAACTTCCTGGTGGATATATTTATCATTAGTAATACTTATTCTTATTTTAGGAGTTGTTGTTATATTAAAACCTCTATTCTTAGCAGAAATAATTACTAGATTAGAAGGAGCTACTCTATGTGTAAACTCTATTGTAACAGTATTATTAAAAAGAAAAATTGATAAATACTCATTAGTTGAAAGGGTGAATAATGATGTTCAAGTTTAAATCTATGAAACAAAAATATAATGAAAGAAAAAGTATTTTAAGAGGAGAAGTTAATAATTATAATATAGATGCTTTAAATCAAAAATATGATGAATTAATTGAAAAGTTTAAAAAAGAAAAATTTGTAACAAGTGAAACTAAAGAAATTGGTGTTGATTTAAGTGTATTAAAAGAAGAAGTTGATAAAAGACTATTGCTAGCACAAAGAGAAGTTAGAAGATTAGACCAATTATATAATAGATCAATTGTTACTAAAGAAGATTTCGATTTAGATTATTATAAAAAAGTTAAAGAGAATGCTTTTAAATTAGATAGCTTATCAAGAACTCTTGATGAAAGATTATCAGCTATTGAAATAACAACTTCAATGAGAAAATAAAAACGAAACTTTATGTTTCGTTTTATTATGCACGTAATCTTTGAAAAGTCATTGCAGATGTTTTTGACTGAAGAGCCATTTCATATTCTTCACATTGATTTAAATAGTAATCAAATGTTGCGGATGCTTCTTCTATTTTCTTTCTTCTTTCATTAGTACCAGCATATTTTTCATATGCACTTAGTACTTTTTGTTTTAATAATTCTCCATTAAATCCATCTCTAACCTTTTCTGCTTCTTCAAGACTATCATAAACCTCATATATTCTTGTAGCATTAGTCAAGTTTCCATGTTCATTATATTCTGGAACTGTCATTTCTTTTTTTCTTAAATCTCCATATGGAAGTACTACATCATATACATGATATTCTTGTCCATGTCCATCATATTTTACTTCATCTGATGCAATAAATGCTTTACTTACATAATATCCCATTAAATCTTCAACTTCTATTGGATAGAATGTTGGCATACCAAGTTTATTTAAGGCAACTACTACAAATTTAACATCATAATTATTATCCATAATTTCCTCCTGAGTGATAATTATTATAAATAAAAAAGTCAGGTTTTTCAACCTAACTTTTAATACATTCATTAACTGATTTTCCTTTTGGCGCTATAAAGAATGTCATAGTATGTGTTCCGGCTATTTCACTATATGTCCATTCTTTCTTTTTAGGATTGTTTGGATCACATACAATATATGTTGGGGGTTTCTTTTTATCATTAATTCCAAGTACTGCTATATAGTGGCCACCATGATTAATAGCAACTATCATCTTTCCACCATTTCTTAAGTGATTATTCATTGTTGATTTACTTAGAACTATATGGTAATTCATATCAAGACCATATCTCTTACAGTTATCAACAACATATTTACCTCCTACATTGTCATCATAGCCCATTTTATTAGCTACTGTAGCAGGTGTTATAGATTGGTCTCCTAATAAAGTAGCAAGTACTGCTGCCATTGATGTTGGTCCACAACCACTAGTAGCAATACTTTTACCCCATGATGTTTTCCATCTATGTAGTTGTCCATCTTCATCCCACCAACCCCATTGACAATAGAAGATTGGTTCATTTCCCATACCCACATGAGTAATTAATTCTCTAAACTCAGCAGAGTTTTGTTCTTCAGGTATAGTGCCATCATAATTTGGTAATTTTAATTCATATAAAGCTTGTGCAAAATTCATCATATCTTCTGATACATTATCAAGTAATGCAAAAGATGATTTATCAGTAGGACTTAAACTCTTAAGCTTTTGTAATTTCTTTTCTAAATCTGCAAGTATTCCATTCCATTTAGATATTTCCTCTGCTGTACCATTTTTACCTGATCCAGAAGAACTTTCTAACCATCCTAGAAATGATTTGATATCTTCAATAGAATACTCTATATCATTAATTTTTGAATCATCTAAGAATGAATATCCATCCATAAATGTAAGCATTATATTATTAGCTGCTTTTACATTATTTGTTAGATTATCACATATCATTTTTTGTTTAGAAATAGCATCAACATAGAAAGAGAATTTTGCTCTAACAGCATCATATCCTCCACCTTTTAATGTATCTCCAGAATTATATATAAAATCATTTAATTTTCCAACTAAATCAGTACATGTTTGAGCTGTTGACTCTAATTGAGTAATCATAGCTGAATTATTAGCTTGGCTTAATTCTCCACTTGCTAATTTTGTCATGCTTCATCACCCCAGTCCTCATCAGAGCCATCTTCTTCCTTTTTCTTTAGATACTTATTGGCAGCATAACCTGCTCCTCCAATTGCTGCTGCAGCACCTACTACTGCAACTGCAGCACCTAAACCAGAACCACTCTTCTTAGTAGGTGTTTCATCAGGGATGTCTATTATTTCATCACCAATTTCAATTGGTTCAAATTGATCTAAATCAAGATCTACATAATCTTCTGATAGTTCTTCTTCAATATATGGTTCATCAATAATGTCATCCTCTGTATCTATATAAGGCATATCTGTCATTATTTCAGTTGTTATTTCTGCTACTGTAGTTATTTCTGTAACTGGTTCTACTTTAATTGGACTACTAGAACCTCCATGATTGTCTCTGTGTGGTTTAGGAAGTTCAGCCTTTTCAGTTTTAACCTCTGTCTTAGCCTCTGTTTTTACTTCTGTTTGAACTTCAGTAGGCTTTTCTGTTGCTGCTTCTGTTGGCTTTTCAGTCGGAGCTTCTGTTTCTATCTCAACTGTAGATTCTTCACTTGGAGCTTCTGTTGCTTCTTCAGTAATAGCTTCAGTTGGAGCTACAGTTGTTGCTTCAGGAACTGAGCTAGCTGGCGCTGGTGACCCTGCTGGTCCATTCCAATAATAATCGTTATCATTATCATCATCAGTATCAGAATCAGAATCAGAGTTTCTATTCTTTAATTTAAAATCTGCTCCTTTTTCTTCTAATATTTGTTCTATTTGTTTTCTAACATCTGCATTTGTAAGAGAATCAGCTTCCCTACTTTCTCCGAGAGAAACTTCTCCTACTTGATATCTATTAGATTTAACTTCCATATTTAAAGTTTTAGCAGTATTTGCCATGGAGTTATCCATTGTCCTAAATCCTTCACCAATTTTAGCAACATTTTGGGCGTCTTCATTAATTCTTCTAAATAATTCTTTGCAACATCCTAAAAATGTCTCAACTAAATTTGGTTCTAAAGATGGACAACTAGCTGTACTTTGGCTAAATGAACTTTTAGTTATTCCACTATTAACACTAGCGGAACTAGCACTACTAGAAATTCCACTTGTAACAGCTGAAATATATTGACTATTACTTTGTACAGCATCTGCCATAGAATATCCTCCATATCTTATATTTTTCATTATATCATATAAGTAACAAAAAAATAAATTTATTATTTAAAATATTATCAATTTCTTGTATAATTATACTAGGAGATGATAAAGGTGGCAGTTCAACAGATTAAAGTGAACGATGGATACATTTATTTCGATGACACTGAAGTTAATCCTAGAGAAACTGGTATCGCCATAAAAGAAGAAAGTTTGGATGACACTATCGTTGTTAATCCAATAAACGAAGAAGATCTTTTAAGTGAAACTAAGTTAGATGTGTTTGGTGATGAAGATGAATAACGAGTTACTTAATACTGGTTTATTTTTTAATGCATCTAAAAAAGAGAAAATGCAAGAAATCCTTGATATTTTTTATGATGCTGCCACTCAAAATCCAAGTTTTAAAATAACTAGAAATGTTATTTATAATCATCTACGTTATGGATTATTACCTACTCATGAAAAAGATATTAGAAATGATAAATTACATGGTATTAAAAACAGACAATTCTTTAGTAGATGGGAAAATGATTTTAAAGGCAGAAGAAATATAGATGCTTTTTGTGATGAATATGGTTGGCAATATTGGTTTCAATTTAAAAATAGATTACCTATTCAAGATAGTTATATAAAACTATATGTACCTATCAATGCCCAACATTTATACAAAGGTGTTTATGAATTATTTGATTTTATAGAAAAAGAAAAAATAGTTCATTCTTCAAGAGTTTCTGAAGAAGCAAGAACTGATAACGTTATTATTAGACTTGATGATAATGATAAAGAAAGCGCAAGAAAAATTATTAATTTTATAGAAAATAATAAATATCTAAGTACTGGATTAAACACTATTAATCCATTCATACCATCTATTAGTGGTGTTGGTTGTATGAATGAACACTCTAATAGTTATAATATGGAAATTGCCGTTAATATAGAATCATATTTAAATAAATGTTTAGATAATAAAACTAGACCAAATATAGATGAATTTAGAAACTTTATAAAGACTTATTCAAGTGATAAAGATTTAATTGAAACATTTGAAAATGCATATTTAGGAAGAACTGAATTTAAACCAAAGGAACAAAGAACTACTGAAGTTGGTCTTTCTTTAGAACAAAAAACATATTTATTAATAGATGCTTTAAAAGCTACTTATATGAAATATGATTTAACTCAAGTAAGAGAAGCATTAAAGCACGCTATTGCTGAAGAAGACTATAATTATTTCACTAATGGTGATGGATTCCAATTAAGAAATAAATTATTAATTAATGTTAAACCAGAAGATATGTTAAAGATTATAAAATTTGCTCTTCCAAATTTTATAAATCCTAGATTTATAGCAAAAGATGTAGAAGGAAAAATTAATCAGTTTACTGATATATTATTCCAAGATGATTTAGTTTTATCGTTAGATGAGGCTTGTCAAGCAACATTGGAAAAATATGGATTAACATCATTAGTACATGCAATATATAAATATATGAATGGTAGTAATCCAAGTGGATTTACAAGATTCACTCAAAATGATAGATCAATTAATTATAGAGAACAAATAATTAAAATTAATCCTAATGATTTAATGTATTACTTAAAGAAATCACTTATGTTAAAAGGATATGATGCTGAGGATGAATTAGAAAGAGATATTCCTCATATATATGCAGAAGTAATAAAAAGTTCTAGATATACATCATTAAGTGATAGTCCTAAAATATCTAAAAGGAGATTAATATGAAAACATGTCCAAACTGTGGAAAAAATCTTGCAGAAAATGAAACAACTTGTAGTAACTGTGGATTAAACTTATTAGAAACAGAAGAAGAAGCTTTACAAAGAACTCAAGAAATAACTGTACATGAGCAAACTGAATATAGACCAAAAAGATTTGTTTCTAAAATGAATTATGGTCCACAATTATTTAAAGATGATGATGAATTTATTTTATTAAATGAATATATAGATAAAAATGTTGCTAAAATGAAAAATGGATTTTCTTGGCCAACTTTCTTCTTTTCATCTTACTATATGTTCTATAGGAAAATGTGGTTACTTGGTATATTAACTATTATAATAACTGGTGTAATATATAAATTTATACCAAATTCATTAATAGCATTCCTAGTACATTTAATATTTAACATAATTATAGCTTCTGAATTTAAAGATTTATATCTTAAAAAAGCTCTATCAACAATAGATAGCATTAAAGCTGATCATCCAGATGCTACTGATGAAGAGTTAGCTCCTATTGTTAAAAGAGCTGGTGGTACTTCAATAGGTGTCTTAATTATATTCATAATCGGAGGAATTATTGCTGCTATATTATATGGTACTATTATATATGCTACTGTTAAAACTTTTGGAAGTGATGCATTTGACTTCTTAAAAACAAGATTAAAAGAAAGTCAAAAGAGTGCTGAACAAATAGATGAAAATAGACGTAGAGGAAAAGAAATAAATATGGCCGGTAGATTATATGTGGTATTCCCAAGTGGATTTACAAGACAATATATAGACGGCTCTACTGATATAATATATGCTAATAAACAAAACTGTGCAGTACAAGTATTTACTGAAAAAGCAGAAACATATAATAATGATGTTAAAGAATATTTAGATGTTAATATTAGAAACAATCCAGTTAATGAACAAGTAGATTATAGATATCTAACTTATTATGGCCATGAATGGACATACTTTAGATCTATGGAACCAAATAAAATAGTTTATGCTACTATTTATGATGGTGTTATATATAATGTTACATTTAGTTCTGAAATAAATATGACAGCATGTGCATTACAAACTGAAGTAATTGCCCCATCATTTAAATTCAAATAAAAAAGAGATTTAAATCTCTTTTTTTAATACTCATTAATATTATTAATAATCCAAACTTTTTTAACTATTTCAATTATTCCAGTATTACAATACTCACAATGTTTATGACCTAATGTCTTTACAGGAGCACCACAGTTTGGACAATTAAGACCAAGTCCTTTTACATTATTATTTAATTTACTAGCATCTATAATATATATAAATTCTGTTTTAAATCTAGTTTGAACTTTATGCCCTACTTGATTACCTTTCTTATAAAAATATTCTAAAGATGATGCAATTTGAATAGTTGCTATACCATTACCTACTTCATATTTATTAAGTAGTGTTTTATGTATTTTAATATTATCTATAGTAACTTTTTCGTCTTTTAAATCATCTATTTTATTTTGAGTAAATGATACTACTTTTTCATTTTTATTATCAAGCTTATCAATATTTTTAGATTCAATAGTATCTAACACATTTATTATATTAGCTTCAGCTTTACTCTTTAATTCATTTAGATTTAAATCTGGAAAATCAGTTCTTATTTTGTCTAAATAGATGCTTTCCATAGAAGATATTGATTTATGAGTATTTTCATCCTCTATCTTACTATTCTCTATAGCCTCTTTTAATGTATTTGCATGAAAATAAGTTTGTAAAAACTCTCTTACTCTTCTACTAATAAATAATATAAATAATACTATACCTCCAAGTAATAAAAAGATTATTAAAAGTTTAATTATTAACCATGTCATATTATTTACCTCTAAACATATTTTAACACTAAAAAAGTAAATCTTAAAGATTTACTTTATTCTTCTTCTGAACTACTTTCAGTTGATTCCTTTGGACTACCATCTAAATTACAATGTACCCAAGGGTCATCTCCCTCAGATGGAACTTTTCCATCAACTGGATTAGTTACATATCTTGCTTTTTCAGATGCTTTTTCTTTAACACCGCTTTCATAATTAAATACCATTAAAGGATCAGTTTTATCCATTGATAATGTAGTACAATTATCAATTGTTAATACTCTGTCTAGAACAGAATCACCTTCTGTAAAGTAACATGAATCACTTCCATAATACACTATATCATGTAGTTTAAGTTTATCGCCTTCTACTTTATATGTTCCAACTGAACGTGCCCCTGAAAAATGACTATCATTTCCAAATGTATATGTTCCATCACTTCTTAAAAGTAAATATGCATATACTGTATCATTATCAAGTTTACCTCTTTCAAATCTATATCTGCCTATTTTAGGACAACTATCAGATTCTGGAAGTGTATCAGTTGTCTCATTCTCATAATGTTCAACATCTACTGGTTCAACTGGTGTATTATTATCTGTATTATCTACTGTATTACTTGTTGGATTATTATCCTTTGGTGCATTATTATCTTTAGGTAATACATATTTATATACAACAAAACCAATAGCTGCAAGTAATAATATTACTAAAACTATAATTATTATTTTTGAGCTTCCACCCTTTTTAACTTCTTCGTTCACTGGAGCAGCAACTGTCTGTTGTTGAACAGTCTGAGGAGCTACAGGTTGTTCTACTACTGGAGCTGGTGTAACTTCCTCTACCGTTTCAACTGGTGCTTGTACTTGATTAACAGTTCCAGGAACTTCAGTGTTGTTTACTTCCACATTATTTTCAACATTATTATTCTCTTCCATATCACACCTCTATTGTAGATTATAGCATAAAAGCACCCATTTAAAAAGAGTTATTTTCATAACTCTTTTTTATTAAGAACCTACACTATTATAGTGTTTTAAACCAATTTTAAATGATAATAAGCATGGTAATAAAAATACCAATACTAATAGTGGTGAAAACATATATAATATGTTATCAGTTTTATCAATAAAATATAGTAATGGATAGTAATTTATAAAACCATACGGAATTATAAATGTGAAGAAAAAGACAACACCTTTTCTATAAATAGAAATTGGATATTGCGCTAAATTCTTACCACCATCCGTAAATAAGTTCTTAACTTCTAATCCTTGTACAGTGATAAAACAATAAGATGCAGTTAACACAAATAAACCAAAGAATATTAAAATTGAAGATATTAACATTAATAATAGTACTATAACTTTACTTATATTCCAGATAATATCTAGATTTAATAGTGCAATTATCATTACAATTAATGATTGGATTATTCTAAATACTTTTACAAAATCTATTTTAGTACATAATACTTGAAATAGAACTCCTTGTGGTCTTAACAGTAATCTATCTAGGCTTCCACCTATAATAAGATCTTCGAACTTATCAATTCCTCTAAAGAATGTTTCATTCACTGCATAACCAAAATGAATTATTGAAAAGCATAATAATACTTCATAAACACTATATCCTTGAATATTATCAAATTTATTGAACAAAGCAATAATAATAAAATAATAAGTAAAGAATACAAACAATTGACTAATAGAGTTCATTATAAATGAAGCTTTATATTCAAGTTGACTTTTTATATTGTTTTTAAAACTTTCAATATAAAGTTTAACCACCTTGAAT
>AUXO010733395.1_pt1 | contig 13922 bp, 20 predicted proteins | sample 768731 | NCBI WGS metagenome assembly AUXO01 (sample SAMN02715735, study PRJNA202380) | gut metagenome | biome: sheep rumen | host: Ovis aries | place: New Zealand: Palmerston North | reverse complement strand
GATCCACATGCCTAACGTGATATCATAGGCATCCTGCATACGGAGCCCTCGTGAGAGCCCCGCCGCAAGGATCAGCTCTGTATTCACTGCCCCGGGTTCGTCACTTCCGGGGCTTTTGATTTTTTTGTTGTGAAGCAACTCGCGATTGCTTCCGGTATCAGGTCGCTCACGATATCCAGAAACGGAAAGTCATCCCCGAAAGATGTAACCCACCGTTCGGGATCTGGAATTGAGCTGTCAAGAAGGCTTGCCATCGCCCACGCGATAGAAGCAATCCCAGTGAAGCCCAGTTCTTCAAATAAGATATAGGCCTGATCCTCCGCTGCCGTGGTCTCCGATGCCTTCTTGATAATCGGTACAAGACTCTGTGCAGCATCCACACCAAACTGCGATTTATAACGAAACATCCACGCAAAAGACGTGGAAAAGCTCACGCTCTTATCCCCAAATTCCAGCGTTTTAACCACCGATCTCGCCCTCCTTTGCTACAAACTCGTAAGGTGCTTCTCCATACCAATTCGCATAGGCCGCATCCCCCTCTTCTGCGCGTGCCTTGACGTAGCCGTTATCAATCCGTGGGGATGCCGTGAAGCTAAGCTCCTGCGTATTCGGCTCGATCTTGTCCTCTTTCGTGGAAGATCCAACAGATGGACGTGTCGCTTTGCACCTGTAAAATAGATGCCGTCTACGGGCTGCGTCTCCCTTAAACTCAAAAGCGGTTGCGAATTCTTTCGGCTGTGTGTCAGCGTTTTCAAACTTCGCGCCGTTCTTGTCCACAATCTCTCCCATTACCTCCGTCAAAAACTCATCCGGCAGGTCTGCAAAGGTGATCGATCCGGAGTAGCCATTATTAGCTACACCCTGATAGTAGACCCCATCATCGGCATAGAAGGGATCCGATGACCCCTCTGCATCAAGGGACATCTCTGTCGCTCCCGGCATGACGATTACCGGCCCATAGGTCGGCGTTCCCTCTTCCGACGTCTCAAGGATAGGCCACACATGCACGTTGGACAGTCCAAAGGTAATTTTGTTCTTTTTCATTCCGTTCTCCTTTAGCAATAAAAAATTGTTACAAACACTTTTTCCGTGTCGATCCTGGACGTTTCTCCGCCCGCCCACGGCACTTCGTACTTATCAAAAAGCTCTACAAGCTTTTCCTCCGTCTCGGGCTCCTTGTATTTTGTATAGAGCTCAATCGCAAAGTGTGGTTCCCACTTGTACACCCGGTCATCCGCAAGGAAAGTTTCCTTCGTGTCCTCGTAGTAGGCTATATACCGCTCCGCCTCGATCGGACCGTTAAACTCATAGTAGGCATACGGGAGCCCCATTTCTTCAAGGATTTTCTGAATTGTCTCATAGCTCACAGCTTCATCCCCTCGACTTCCTCTAAAAACTTCTGCGATGCGCTGTCGTTAACTTTTGCGATGTGCGGGGAGGCTTTTGCACGCTTTCCTGTCTCCGCGATGATGTGCCCGAACTCCAAAAGGTGCGTAAGCTGATAGTGCTTCGAGTTGTAAACTGTGTACGACACAACCCCCAGCGCGTTCCCTTCTTTCCGCTTTGTCCAGCTATTCGCATAGCTTCCCGGCGGGTATTTCCGGTTAAATCCGTCCGACCGTATCGGGGAGCTGGCCTTCAGTTCGCGCACAGCTTCCGTTGCCGCATTTTCCGCCGCCTCGTTGCACTTCTCGATTACTTCGTCGTTCATCGCGTCAAGTTCTTCCTTGATTGCTTCAGACAGTTCATCCACCCGCACAATCTTCATGATCCAGCATCCTCCCTGATGTATAGCTCAATTCCGCCATCGTCTGTCAGATATGTACGATACACAGAGTAACGCCCCGGCTTTACACCGGGGCAGTTCTCAACCTTGATCGTGGTTTCCCCGCTATAATCGTCAGAATCGGGCAGGCGGAGCATACATGCAGGCTTTAACCCCTGCTGTCCCGCCGCCGTCCACTCCTGTCGGCTGATACTGTTAACCGCCACGCAAAATGGGCCTTTCCCGACTTCAACCTCGCGCTCCTGCCCGATCGCGTCTCTGACATATTCGGTTGTGATAAAGGTTATGTCACCCAGACGTTCCATTGTATTCTCCCGACAAGGCCAGCGAACCTTTCAAAAACTCATAGGATTCCGCGAACCTCTCCGCCTCCGCGTCATACCCAAACTGTGCTTTCAGATATAGCTTTATAGCCTGCTGAATAACAGGATCGTCCTCAGGTGCCCGGGCAACGCCGCCGTTATGGAGGTCAATCAGGCAGGCCTGTATGGTCTGCCTGATTTCGTCGTCCCGGGATCGCGTCCCAATTCTAAGCCACCCGCGGGCGGCTTCTACAAGATCCGTCATCCAATCGTGATCTCGGAGAAGGACTTGTCATCAACCAGCGCACCCTCGCCGCGGGCATAGCCGGAGTAAATATACTTGTGCGTTTTGATGTCCTTGTCGGTCTCGATCAGCACGTCCTGGATCATGTTATACACAACCCGCTTTCCGTCGCCGATCAGAAGTTTTCCGTCCGCGACGGCGTCTTCGATCTTGACCTCTGCGCCCATGAGCGTGCCCGGCACGCCTACAGTTGCGGACGGCTGGTAGATGAGCTGACCCGCGGTATTCTCCAGCGTGGCAAGGGCGGTATACAGGGTTGCCCTAGTGCAGTACACGACAGGATCCGCAACCCTCTTCAGGGCTCCAAAAGCCTTCGCCACGTCCGCAAATTTCAGGTTGCCCGTGACTGCGATCTTGTTCGCCACGTTGATGTTCGCCTCGATCGCGTTCGCCACGACGTCTTCCGCCAGAGCCTCGCCGATGGAGTTGGAAATTTCCGTTACAAGGTACTTCTCCAGCGCGTCAAGGGACATCGCCGCTTCTGCATAGCTGATTTCCACGGACTTACTAAAATCGTTGCCGGACAGCGTAACCTTGACAAAGTCATTCTGCTCATCGTCGTTTGCCGTTCCCTCTGCTACCTTCTTTGCCTTGCCCTGCACAATCTCGGTATGCTTCGCAACCTCGAGAATCGTTCCGGTTCTGTAGATCGTCACGTCGTCCATGATCACGTGGTTCTTGGAGACAAGATCCCAGATTTCATCCGCCATGGTGACGGGCAGGACGTTCGGCGTGTTCTGCGTCGTATGTACAAAGGCCTCGTTCTCGAGCTTCGTCATCTGGTCGTCGCGCCCGCTGATGTGCTTCAGGAAAGCATTGCGGTATTCAGTGCTTGTTGCGTCAAGATTTCCCATGTTGATTTCCTCTCCCATTTTGTGGTCTCCCCAGAGCATTTCTGGGACTGTGTGATTGTCCTTCAGCGCCGCCTCTTCTGCTTTTCGACTTTCAATTTCTGCCTTGATCTCTTCAGCCTTCTCAAACTTTCCTGCTTTCGCGTAGGCTTTTCCCTGCTTCATCAGTTCCGGGATGCTGTATGTGTGGTTTCCTACTTTCAATTTTCTTCTCCTTCTGTAAAGTAGTTGATAAGTTCTCTCCGTTTCTTCTGCATTTTGTCAACCAGTGCCGCGGGCAACAAGTCGATAACCGCCGCCACGAGGTGCCCGGTGTTGCTGTTCTCCGCGATCCTGTCGATCAGCCCGTAGTCGACAGCGTCCTGCGCCGTCAGCCATGTCTCCGCCTCCATCAAGTCGAGTGCATCCTGCTCACTCATGCCGGTTTTCTCGACATATGCCGCCGCGATGGCCCGGTCGGCCTGTTTCAGTCGCTCGCTTGTCTTTTCCATGTCGCTATGATTCCCCGCGGCATAGGTCATCACGTTATGCACCATCACCTGGGCCGTGGGAGCGATGTCTGAATCGCCAGCGCACGCGATCACGCTTGCCGCCGATGCCGCAAGTCCCGTTACATGGATATTCACCGTACCCGTGTAATCCCTAAGCGCCGCATAGATCTCCGATCCTGCAAAGACGTCTCCACCACCAGAGTTGATGTAGACGTCAAGGTCTTCACCGTTCGCCGCCTCGATTTCCTCGTGTACAGCTTTCGGGCAGATGCTATCCACCTCAAAAAGTTCATAGATCCATTCCTCATCATTCGGCACAATCGCACCTTTTACGTCAATTCTCATTTATTCACCTCCTTCCACTGTTGCCGTGTCCAATCTTCGAATAGGTTCGTCTCCACCCGGTACTGGAGCCATGTTAAAGGTCGCCCTCCACTCATTGGGTGTCATAGCCCCTCTATCCACCATTGCCTGTAAGGCCAGCTTCGTCGAGATAGATGCCGAATCCCACGCGCCAGCCTCAAACACGATCTTGTTCCCGAAAGTCCTCTCTCGTCTGGAGAAAAGCTTACGCGTGTACTCTCCGCTAAGCTGTACCTCTATGGGCTCCACCTCCGCATCAAAAAAGCTGTTATACTCGACTTCCGTATAGCTGGAAGAAACGATCTTCTCGTTAGTATTGAAAAGTTCAAAGATTCGTCGTGTCGTCCGATCCATCTGCGATGCATTCGGGACATAATCTGTTGGTTTGATCTGTTCGGCCTTCGCCTTTGCATCAACCGCTGCCACTCCTGTTCCGCTGGATGTCTCAAGAAAGTTCGCTGCAAAATCTTTTGCCTGCTGTGTCAAGTCTTCCGGCCTCATGCTGTTGGTAAAGGTCAGAAGCCACCGTATCAGAGAACCATTTCTAATCGCGTTTATCACGCCCTGATCCGTCGTGGTCACCACATTCAAAAGTGGTGTAAGTGCCTGCGTGATAGGGGTCCCAAAAACATCATTCTCGTTGAAATCCTGCCTCAGGTGGATGACGTCGCTATAAGCAAAGGTATAAGTCCTGTTGTTTGGCAATCGAAAACGCAAGCTCAGCTCCCCGTCCTGTCCGTATATCGCCTCCGCCGTCGATGGGGCAATCGGGTAAATCCCGACTGGAAAGCCCGCATCATCCCGAAGGATCAGGGCAAAGGCGTTAGAGTTAAGGCACAACTGCGCCGCCATTTTTTCTTGGAGTTCCTGCCCTGTCATAAGCGGGTTCGGCTCTTCCAGCAAAAACCGTATGGCCGCCGACGGGTTCACCTGTAAATCCCGTGTCCCGTCTTCCTTTAGCGTATTTCTAATATGCTTCCCCACAAGCTTGCCAACCGCTTTGACCTTCGGGCGCATGCAGCTCCGTACGATGTCTGAATCGTAGACCTTGCCCCTCCACGACAAGTAGTTATTTCCGGTTTGTGTCATAAGCTCAACCCCGGCAACCTTCCTTTTTCGGAATCTGTCAAAAAATCTCATATCTTTTCCTCACACTATAGACAGGTATTCGTCCCGTTCATCCCTCAGCACCACATAGGCATCCAAAAGAGAGGCCAGCCCGTCAATTCTTTTATTTGAGTTCTGCCCTTTACTCGGCTGGATATTTCCGTTGATATCCGTCTTTACATACGTATTTGCAAAGCACCATTTATCAATCGGGTTGCTGCCATAGACGATGTTCTTTGCCTGAAAGTCAGCCTTCAAGTCTTTCATCGGTTGCGAGAGCGTGGCAACCCCTTGCCGGATCGGCACCATTGTAGACGCTCCAAATTCCTGGCGAAATCTCAGGAGCAAACTGTCGTCTATATGCCATGGATCATAAGCTATCCGATATGGCCAGATATCCTCCTTGTCCCGCATCTCAACAAACCAGTCAAAAAACACCTGCTTCGGCACCTTGTTTCCAGGGACTACCTGCATAAGCCCCCGTGCGATCCATATCTCATAAGGCACATCGTCCGGATGATGCCGGTCTTTCGTCCGATCGAGCTTCGACTGTGGAATCCAGTACATAGACTGCACATAGATCCGCTGGTCTCCTGGCCTCATACAGATAAGTTTCGCGGAGTTAAGGTCGACCGAATCCGCCGCGTCCATGCCTCCAATTCCGTATCGGAAGACTGCGTCCTCCGGAATCGCTTCGTCGTTTGTCAAGTCTTCCCACGACAACCATGCGGCATCGCTGTTCTCCGTAACGTTGAAATCCTTCACCATAACTGTGGGCCGAAAAGTGTCATCGCTCTTTGCTTTCTCGACGCACCCGGCAAGGAAGTCTTCATCTTTGATCGTCCCCAGGCCTGGGTTAGCCTTAATCCACTTGCCCGGGTCAGCCCACTCTTCCCGGTTGTCCAGTTCGTAGATGATCGGCAAGAACCGCTCATCCTTAATTGTCCCCTCCAGCACATGCGCCGCATACTCGTACTGGCTATCATAGATTGAGTTTCGCACAAATCCATTTGTCGTGATACACCACAGCATAGGTTGTGACCTCGCGGACATTGATTGCTTCATAAGGTCGTATATATCCCGATTCTTGATAGCTGCCAGTTCGTCGATGACGATACAGTGCCCATTCAGTCCGTCAAGACTATTGGTATTTGATGCGAGTGCCTTAATGAATCCCATGTTCACGTCACAATACAGATCGGATTGTCTCTTCCGAACGTGTCGAGCAATCGTCTTGGACTGCCGGACCATGTTGCAGCACTCGGTAAACCCCTTTAGTGCCTGATCACGCGCAGTCGCAATTTGATAGCATTCAGGGGCACCCTCGCCATCCGCAATTAACATATAAAGCTGTAAGCACGACAGGAGTGTTGTTTTCCCATTCTTTCGTCCGATGATATTAAGCACTTCCTGGTACCGCCTGATATTTTCATCATCGATAAAACCATAGGCGGCCTCGATCATAGCTTTTTGATAGAGTTGAAGTTTGATTGGCTTTCCAATTTTTCCTTGGCTTTGCTTACAGAAGGCCTCAATAAATTTAATCGGTCTTAATGCTCTGTCTTCATCAAAATGCCATCTGGATGGATGGTACAATTCGTAAAGTAATTTTTCATATTCTCTTTTGATCTTTTCGCCTGCAGCAATCTTTCCGTCCAATACCTCCACACCATACCGCTCCAGGTCTGTCATTTCCCTAAAAATTCCATCAATTCATCGGTGTCTGCACCGGCACCCTGTGCAAGCGTTTCAAGATGTCGTACTGTTTGATTGTAAAGTTTCTGGACATCGATATAGGTCTTTGCCGCCGGATTTTGCTTTGTACCACCTTGATTTGCACCATTTTGGTAATCGTCTTGCCAACCTTCCAAAGCCAACTTTTCCTTCAATCCATCTAACTCAATACGCATAAAGGCGATATCACTGACTGTTCGTCGAATCAGTGCCTCTCCTAGATCAGTATCCCGTTTCTTGATAGGATTGATATCCAGAAGTTTCAACATAAGATTTCTTTCTTCCCGTATTGCCTTTTCTTTTTCCTCCATATCTTCTGAACACCCCCATAAAAAACGCTACTCAGTTAAAAAAATCTTCGGCACCGGTGCAGAAAAATTAAAAATCATTTTGAAATTCAGGGGGGGCTATCGGATTCCCCCGCGTATCAAAAATAACTTTTCTTTGCGGTTGATATCTTCCACCATATTCATGTAGCTTATCGTGACATGATTTGCAAACATACTGCAGGTTAGCCCAAGACAACGTAACCGCCGTGTCATTGATATTGCTCGGTCTTATAGCCTGCTTGTGATGCACAATATATCCAGGCTGATCCTGACAAACCTCACACATCCCACCATCGACTGACTGTCTGTACCTGATGTACCCATCTCTGCACTTATGCCATACACCCGATGCATAGAACTTTTTTGCGTACTCTTTAGCCATACTTAATTCCTTACATACAAAAGGGACACCCTTCCGGATGTCCCTTCATAGATCAATGCATCAGCTAAGCAAAAATGTTTTGCTTAATCAGCTGCTTACCGAATCGCCAATTTTTCCTCTAGTGCTTCTTGTAATACTCTTGAAAAATTAATCCCCTTATCTTCTGCTTCTTCACACAACCATTGCGGAAGAGTGCAGTTTTTCTTTACCGACTGATTCCTGACCTTTGCCTTGTACCTGGCATAGTCCAAATCTATATACGTCAGTGTCCCAGTTGAATATTTGAAATCCTCTTCATCCGCCTTGCTCCTGGCAATGCTTCGCGCCTGATCCTCAGTGGAAACAGGCGGAAGATTCCGGTTTGCATCTTCATAGTCCAGGCACATCAATCCGATATAGTCCCTTGCCATTTCAATCGCATTAACAAACGAATTGCCTTCTGTCATGCCGTCAAAATCAGGAATATACGCCAAGTACTGATTTCCATCCTGTTTAATAAACGCCGGATATACTAATTTCATGTTCTCTACTCCTTTCTATATATCAAAGAGAAATCAAGGCACGGGGACTTTACAGCCCCCATTTTTTTATTATGTGCCTTGCAAGTCGTTCATTCACCTCTCTGTGTCTTGGAACCTCTTCCGTGTCAGACCCTCTGACATACTTATCATGATCATGCCCGTGTTCCTTGAAGATGAATCCGGCTTTTTCCAGCCGTTTAATCAACTCTCTTCTCTTCATCTGTGCCCTCCTATACTGATATAATACGCCTTTAATGCGTATATGTCAACATATTTTAAGTTGAGGCTTGAGAACATGAAGATCCGTTAAACGTCATCTTTATTCATTTACTTTTTGCACAATACCATAATAGCACTCTCTAGAGTGCCAAGTGTGCCAACTTTTCTTCAAGATCATTTATCCCGCGCTGATAAATCCTAAATACAGTCCTACGCGAGCAGTAAAGTTTTTCAGCAACATCCTGCATCTTTTCTCTGTGCACCCAGTGCAGCATCAACACAGTCTTCTCATCCTCGTCCGGAAGCGTCTCGATCGTATCGCTGATCTGCCGGGTTGCCTTTATCTTCTCCTGCTTCAGCTGCGCGATCTCCCGATCGATTTCGTCAATCTCCCCGGCCAGTCTGATCATGGGATCATCCGGGGAAGTCTGCACCTTCTCCAGATCATACCGAATCCCGGATGGCAGCATACAGGTTATCAGCTCGTTCCGGCGTGCTTCCAGCCTCATGATTTTCTTTCCGATCCTCCGCGGTCGTGTTAAGAACTCATATACTTCCTGGTTCAATGTTACACATCACTCCCCTCATATGGTTCTAAATCAGCCCATGCATGGACCTTCATCTTTTCGCTTTCTTCAAGTGTAACTCCTTCGATCGCCCAAATCCCCGCCGTTTCCCACCATTGTGCAATTCCAAGAGCATGATCAAATATCACTCTCCGCGTAGTCCCGGAAAATGTAATAATTACGTCCTTCTCACGTGGCGGTCGCTTCTCATCCGGTGCATACCACGTCACAATCTGCTTTCTCTTTCTTATTGCCCCCATTTATGTCCTCCCTAGCGCTTTCCCACTTAGGTATCCTGCATACCCTTCAGGCCATATGCCGCTGCCGCGGATGCAGATAATTTAGACCGTGTACCGCTGCCACAAATCATTCAAACAGTGTACCGCTGCCGCAGATGTAGCCATATCCGCTCTCACTGGAGATATTCCCTGAGTTCTTTCACTAAATTGCTGGCATGTAGCAACGCACTCTGGTAGCGTTCTTGTTTCATAGATTCTTTCAGTTGCCTGTAATGACCGAGTACGCGCTGCAATACGATCTTCTTTTTCTCTTCTCCCTGATCATCTGCGGTATCCCTTAATCTCTGTTTTTCCGGGGACTTCCTGGGAATTTGCGCCGGCGCAATTTCTTCTTCCTCCGTCTTGTCCCTTTCTGCTGCCGGTTCTGCCCGCTTAGTCGGTTTCTCATGCACTCCCTTCCCTTCTTCTGCTCCCCGATCTAAGACTTCAGCTGCAGGTTTATCTTGTTCAGCTGCTTCCAGGGTTCCTTTTTCACTGGATTCAGCCTTACGTTCTTCCTTCTTCACCTCTGAAACCGCTGCCTTTTCCGGGACAGTCCCGGAAATTTGCGCCGGCGCAATTTCTACTGGGTCCAATTCTTTTGGCTCTTCTTTCAGAATCTCCGGTTCTTCCCCAAAAACCTCCTTCATCAGTTCAAAGAATTCTTCCCAGGAATGCGTTTCCGGAGCCTGACCAAACTTCTTTAACCGGAGCTCCCGCTCATACATCATCAAAAAGTACATTCCCTTCCGATAAGAGCGACTTCCGGAAGGATTGACCGCTTCTTTCATTGCTTCTGTATTTCCGATTGATTCATAGACAGCCTCCAGGATTTCCGGATTTTCCTTGAAGAATCTTTCTACCAGTTTCCTGAAATCATCCACGTCTCCGTTCTCCGGCGTCGTTTTATTAAAGGTCTTAAGTTCCCGGATATCCGTCCTCTGTGTCTCCGGTCGGATCATACTTCGGTCTTCTACGGTCAGCTGGAGCATTTCTTCCAGTTGGCTTCGCTTGAAATTCTCATATTCCGGCATCAAATTCTCCGAGTAGCCCCCAATGGAATACTCCCGGTTCACGGCCATCATCCGAGATACCGTGTAGCTTTCCAGTCCGTACTCGCCTTTTGCAAAATCCGCAATACTTTTGTATCCATCGTTCTCATATCCCTTTGAATCATCGATCTTCCTGAGATAATATCCAATCTTTACAAAGCTCTTTCGGATTCCCAGCAATTCCGCCTGAAGTTTTGCCTTCGTCGAAACCCATTCATCAATGGTCATCTGCAGATATTCCATCGTTTTCTCCTTTACGCGGTCGTCCTTACACGTTCCCTTTTCAGATTCTGCTTAAACTCACTCAGTACTTTCCTGATTTTCTCTTTGTCCGGTTTCCTGTCATACTCGGAATACCATTGAAGAAGTTCATCCGTATTCATGTCGATCTCGATTGTATAGTACGGCTTTTCCGGCTCTGCTTTCCTGCGTAAAAACAAAATCCAGGATTTGCCCTCAGCCATCTTGTTCATATACAGATCTGATGCCCCCACGCAGTGGTGAAGTCTTCTCCCCTCTGCCACAAGTTCCTCACATTTCGCCGCGGGGACGATGATATACTGCGCATTCTGCCAATAATATCTTTCTGCTTTTTCGATATGCCGACGGATATTGGCATCTATCATCCTGTATTTTTCTGCATCGCGTTTCAGCCTTTCCCGGTCCCTTCTCTTATTGATCACTTCTACCAGATCATCATGGCGGGCCTTCAGGTCTTTCGGCAGTCTTACGATGTCATCCTGCAGATTCAAGCCTTCCCTTTTCGACATCCTAAGATAATCTTTCCAAATCTCGATGGTTCTCTTCGGACTGCAGGACTGCTTTTTCATATAATTGACCATCCGCGTCACACTTCCCAGTTCCTTTAGTATCACTCCTGTATCACTCGGACCAACCCTGTGTTTTTCAAGATATTCCAGAGCCTCCTGTGTAACCTTCTCCCCTGTCTGCTGCTCTCTTTGAAGCCACTTAAGCGCCGGAAAAGACCCATTTATCTCCCGCATCCTTGCGGCCCGGTTTCCATCAAGTTTCAAAACTTCTTTCAGGTTCTTTCCTTTTGGATTCATATCGGTCGGATCATGCCATCTGCTGTCATTAATAATGTCCGTTGCCATCTTCGTCATTCCCGCTTTAATCAGATACTCCAGATAGGGCTTGCTGCCTCCAATCAGAATATAGTTGTTGACATTAAATCTGATTCCTTTTTCTGCAAGAATTTCCATACCTGAATGGTCCATCTTCGCCCAGGGAAGAACCTCGTGCAGGCTATACGGATACAGCCGCGAAATTCGGAATACCTGACCGAAGCGCTTCTTATCCCACCATATCTGCGAATCTTCTTCTGCCTCCCGTCTGGTACCGTAATACACGTTTCCATATTGATGTCCCTTTGGAATCAGGCAGCGGATGTTCTCGAACAGCTTTATTCTTTTCCCTCTCCGATCCCACTCGCATTCCGCCTCAAACTGCCTCTCCACATACTTCGGGTCTTCCGGAGAGTTAATTGGTTGAAGGGTGACAACCGGCTGTTCCCTGCATTTGACACTTGCGCTTTTCTCAACCTTTACCGGTTCCCCGCACTTCGGACAAGCAACAATCCCATACTGCTTGAATTTCCTTGCTGTCCAGGAAGTCTTTCCGCACTTTGTACAGGTATAGGTACTCCTGTCACCTTTTTCCTGTACAAACAGATAATTTTCCGGAAAAACCTCCTCATCCAACCACTGCTTTGCCCTTTCCGGAACCGGATCCATCCCACGGAACAGATCAGCAATTCTTTTCATCTTTCTTCGGGCTGCCATCTCCTTCCGTGCGGAAGCTATGGAATCTTCAAAAAAGTCAACACTGTATGTTTCCACATACCGATTCACAAGGTCTCTTTCCCTTTCTGAGGACCATTCGTACCTTCCATCCTCCCAATAGGCCAATCTCATAATTTCCCTGCATACGGTTCTCAGTCTCTTTTTCTTCCATTTGGGCTCATTCGTCTCATCGTATACCGCCCAGTCCGGTACTTCCTTGTCGGCAAAATACCTGGCTTTCCTCGTTCCTTCCCAGAAAAGATCAATATTGAGGATCTCTTTCCCCTGCGCCTGAATCAGCTGTGCAGATGCGATTACATATTCATGGTTTGAATCCATCTCCGGAACCCTGCACGGAACAGAGTCCAGCAATCCCTTCTTTCTCATTTCTGTTCTCCCATGTAGTACTCTTTGATAATCTTCTTAGCTTCTCCCATTCCGGGGATTCCCAGCGTGACCTTCCCTGCCTTCACTCCCGCTGCCTTCAGAATATTCTTATCCACTTCTTTTTGATGCCGGAATGACCATACCAGGAGATTTCCAATCATGCCTTTCAGACTTTTCCCTTTGCTCCGGACCTTTTTTGCCATATCATCACTGTTCAGGATCTGCCCCTTTACATATTCCACCCAATCTTCCATAATCCCTTCCAGCTTCAGCTCGGCTGCTTCCACATCGATCTTTCCAATGGCTGCCGTCTGGGCATCGCAGAGTACAGGGAGATCTCCCTTTTCATACATTGATGCAAAATCGGCCGGGATCCCATTTTCTTTTGCCAGTGCCTTCAGGGACTGAAAGTCCTGCTCATTAAAAAGACGCTCTGCCAGTTCATTGATCTCTTCAAACGAGTTCAGCTCTCCGAATTTCTCAAACATGTCCTGTCCGCCCTTTCTTTACGAGATCACGGTCACGCCTGTTTCCTGCAGACACATTTCAAGATATGCCCGGATATTCTCTCTTGCTGCGTTTCTCCACGCCCCGCCGTCTGCCTCATAAATTGCAGATAAAACCTCCTTGTCCCTTCCTTCTTTCATTCGGAAAATAAACTGCGATTCCGGCTGCTCGACTTCTGGAAATGTTCTGAACGGTCGAAGTACGCATGGAGAAGGGACAATTGCCTCCGCTTTTGAAGCCAGCCCCTGCCTGATTGTGGCTTTTTGTGTAACTCCATCGTCTCCGTATTCCTTTACGCTACCTGCTGTAACGGTCCCAGCGAATTTAAGAACCGCCGCCCGGTCAGTATCAGGATCTTCTATGAACATAGACTGAACAGCGATAAGCATCGTCTCGTTGTCAATGAACGAACCAAACGGAATCCTCGGTGTTTCGGCATTAGCGACGATCAGAGTCTCTCTCTCCCTGTCGCCATCCAGCCCTGAAAGAAATCTGACTTTTGTCGGGTCCACCACATGAACGAGGTATGGTACATCTTTTCTAGCTTCGCTGAACTTTGTAATATACTGCACAAGGCTGGAAAGTGTAGAAACTTGTAAGGGTTCCGCAATCCTCTCCTTCGGAACCCGGTTTAACCTTACCGTACTATAGTCTTCCCCATTCACATTTACGGTTATCGGCTGCTGCAGTTCCAGAATCCTGTCAATAGCTTCTTTAACCTGAATTATTCACGAAGCATGGATTTCTCCATTCCCATGAAAGATTTCTTTGAAATTCTACATTGGCGCTATGCTTTCTCCTGAGCCACTGCAAAAATGGGCGCACGAATCCCACGATCATTAAAAATGGCGGATTTGAAAGTCAAAGTGCGCATCTGGCGGCGTGGCCGCAAGTTGACAGTTGCTATTCCAGCAATGGAGCAGCTCCCAGCTTTTTGATAT